>Oklahoma_p2__coassemble_297_pt1 | contig 51136 bp, 50 predicted proteins | sample Oklahoma_p2__metabat2_high_PE_021 | metagenome-assembled genome bin Oklahoma_p2
TGTTCGGAATGGGAACAGGTGTATCCTCTCTTCTATAATAACCACATATTCTTTAGTTGTTGTGACGACTTATCGCCGTCGCAAGTATTATATTACCATCTTCTTTATTAATCGTCAACACTTTTTTAAAACTTTTTTTAAATTTTTTTTAAGTTTATTTTCGATTGTTTCGAAGTGATGAAATATATTCTATAACATAAAAAGACCAATGTAAAGTATTAATTTACACTGGTCTATATTTTTTCTAAATAGATATATTAATAAATATTAAATTATTTATAATCTTTTTCAAACTCATTAACAGCATCCATTAATGTAGTTGCTACATATGCTGAAGCAGGTCCACCACCAAATGCTATAGCTACACCAGCTGCTTCTAATATTTCTTCTTTTGTACAACCAGCTTTAAATGCATTATTTACATGTCCTACTATACAGTATTCACATCTACTGAAAGCTGCTATACCTACTGCTATAAGTTCTTTAGTTTTTAAATCTACAGCTCCATCTGATAAAACTGCTCCTGCAAACTGCCCAAATCCCTGTGCTATTTCTGGTTTATTAGCTGCAAAATCTGCCATACCTTTTGATGTTGCTTCTGCCATTGCTCTTACGTCTTTCATAGTTAGACCCCCTAAAAAATTATAATCTCTAACTATGAAATTACCACTTGAAAACCTTATTTTCAACACTTTATATAAAGTATAGTTTTAAATTATAACCAATATTTTCTATATAGATAAAAGCTTTTATTTTTTACTATTCCTATCTTTAACAAAAAATAAAAAGTGCTACTCAAAGCATTGAATAGCACATACATATCATCTATATTTTTTCGTATTCTTTTCTTAATTTTTCTACTACCTTTTTTTCTAATCTCGATACTGTCATCTGTGAGATATTAAGTTCTGTTGCTATAACAGACTGAGTCTTATTATGGAAGAACCTATCTTTTAAAATCTTAACCTCTAACTCATTTAAATTCTGCATAAATCTATTGAGAAAATCTTTTTGCTCTATATTGCCAAAATCTTTTTCTTCAACGCCAACTCTATCAGAAAGAGTAAGATCGTCTTCAGAATCATCTCCACCTGAAGCATCAAGTGATACAGGCTGATAACTATATGAAGCCTCCATAGCCTCAAGAACATCTTCTTCTCTGCATCCTATATACTCAGCTATATCCTTAACTGAAGGATGTCTTTTCTTTTCCTGCTCAATTGCTATCTTAGCATTACTTATTTTCTTACTAAGCTCTTGAATTCTTCTAGGAACTCTCATAGTCCATACTTTATCTCTAAAATACTTTTTAATCTCCCCTATAATAGTCGGAGTAGCAAAACTAGAAAATTCAAATCCCTTGCTAATATCGTATCTATCTATTGCATAAATAAGCGCTAAAGAAGCTACCTGATAGATATCTTCATAATCTACACCCTTATTTATATATTTTTTAGCGAGTATTCTAGCTAGATAAAGATGTCTTTCTATAAGAATATTTCTTATATCGATATCCTTGTTATCGCTGTACAGTCTAAAAAGCTCTTTTGTATCCATATCCAGGTAGTTTGCAGCTCCTGCTACACTTTTCATTAAATATCAGCTCCTAAATATTTAGTCATTCTAATAACTGTACCTTCATTTTCTATTGATTCTATACTTACCTCGTCCATTAACGTTTTAATAATAAATAAACCTAAACCACTTTCTTTAGGCATATCTAAATCAGGCTCCTTTATAGCCTCAACGTCACAACCTTTACCGTTGTCTTTTATCTCTATACAAATTCCAGATTCAAACATCTTAAAAGTTATAAAAAACTTATCATCATCGCTGTGTTTTATAGCATTAGTACATGCTTCAGAAACAGCAACCTTCATATCTTCTATATCATCAATTGAAAAACCAATTTTGTTGGCTATTCCTGAAGTAGTAAGTCTTATAATGCTTACATACTCTGGATTTGAACTTATCTCCATTTTTATAGTTTCATAAGTCAATTTTTATCCCTCCACATTAAAAATTTTATCAAGTCCCGTAATTTCTAATATCTTTCTTACGTTACTTTTAGGATTACTAAGGTATATACCCTTACCATTGACTTTCAATCTTTTTAGCACGCCTACCATTACTCCTAGACCAGTTGAATCAATATACTCTAATTTATCTAAGTCTATTTTTATATTTTGAGAATTTTCATCAACAAGATCATTAAGAGATTTTTTAAATACCTCTGCACTAGAAACATCAAGTTCTCCAATAAGAGCAACATTCCACACATTCTCTTCTACATTAAAAGATGAATCTATTTTTATCGACATATCACACCTCCAAATTAAAATTATATCCCATAAAATATCCTTAATTTATTATTTGTCTTTTTTCTTCTTATTTTTTCTTTTTTTCTTTATAAAACCAAATATATTTATATAGCTTCCTATACTGCTAACAGTTTCTACTAAACTGTTTACACTGTCTGTTATAGATGAAACATTATTAATAATATTATTTATATCTTTTTCATTTTCATCCACTATTCTTGTAGCTCTAGTAACAAGAGCATTTGCATTATCTATAGTCTTAGATGCACTGTTTAAAGTCTTTGCTAAATACACAGCAATTATTATAGCAGAAACACCTAATAAAACTCCACATACCTGCCATCCAATTGCATTCATATTAAAGCTCCTCTTCTTTATCTGTATCTAAAACAATATCGTCATCCATATCGTCTTCAACCTCTTTAAATGTTCTGCTGATTACTATATTTTCATCTTCTAAATCCACGTCTTCGTATCCATCTTCATCTACTTCGAATAAAGTTTCTGAAAAAGTACTTATTCTATTCTTTACAGAATCAAAAGTATTTTTAACAATTTCTTCTGGATTTTCTTTTATATCTTCAAATTTTTCTTTTGCGTCCTTTCTAAGTTCAGATCCTTTTTTAGGCGCTAAAAATAATCCCGCCACAAAACCTACTATGGCACCAAATATCATTAATCCACCTTTTTTGCCGCTCATTGAAAATCAGCTCCTCTCTTTTTTGTATACAATTATTATAACATATAAAGCTATAACTTCATTATAAAAAACTACTTCTATCGTTAACAAAAAATACTTTTATTCTACACTTTTAAAATCTGATTATTATTTAATCTCATAATAAAAGGAGACTCCCGTTAAAGGAATCTCCTCATATAAACACTACTATTTTGAACTTAACAGTATCTATCCCTAGATGCGTTAAAGTCCTTTTCAATCCAGTCAATTTCCAAAATCTCTATTTTCTTTTCTTCTGCAATCTGTCTTATACTCTCAATATCTTCTTCTTCAATCATTAAAGAAATACCGCAGCATTTGCTAAGTTTTCTAGGAGTCGGAGCTATGACTGCTTTTATTTTTGCATTATTTAGTTCTTTTTTTAACCTCATACCATTTTCATGGTTGTTAAAAAGCACATAATACTGTTTCATTTACATCATTTCCTTTGCTTTAAAGAACAATCTGTTCTCTATGATAATATACTATTATTCTAACAACAATATATTATTTTTCAAGCATTTCTATGAAAGCACTTACTCTTGTTCTCATCTGCTGAGCATCACTATCTGTGTAGTCAGTTTCTATTCCAAGAACTGGTATTCCTGCTTTTTTAAGTTCTCTTTCTACTAGGAATCCTTCAACATCGTAAGTACTGCAGAATTTTAAGTTAACATCTATAACACCGTCAACATTGTATTCTTTAGCGTATCTTATTATATCGTCTATTCTAGCTCTATTTGGAGTGAAGCATGCACAGTTTATACCCATGTATCTATTAGCAAGGGCATCTATCTGTCCATCTAAATCTGTCTGAGTTTCGTCTACAAGATTTTCAAAATATCTAGCACCAGTACACATTTCTTCACATACAACTGCTCCACCGCTAGTTTCTATTATGTTGTGTATTTTCCAGTTTGGTATAGCTAAAGGAGTACCAGTTAGAAGTATTCTCTTAGTTCCTTCTGGGAATACACTAACACCTTCTTCTACTCTCTTTTCTAATTCGTCACAAAGTTTATTAGTCATCTGAGTGAAACGAGTTGGATCATCGTAGAATGCTATCTGAGATATTAATAATACGTCTTTACCACTTATTGGTAATTTTTCATTTTTTCTTAATTCATATAGACGTTTAAGAGCTCTTCTCTTATCGTTTATAAGTTTTATACTTTCTCCTAAGCTTTCTGCTGTTACTTCATTTCCAGTTACTTCTTCAACAACTTTTTTGAAGTCTTTTATTTCTTCAGCCCAAGCTTTTATATCTTTTTCTCTCTTCATCTGAGGTAAATCCATTACATGAACAGGGACATCTTCAGCTAATATTTCCCATGCTTTTTTCTTTCCATCACAAGTAGTTTCTCCAACGTACATATCTGCTATACGGAAGAATGGACATGTTCTATCTAATCTAGCACCTACTGATGCTTTTATTAATGGACATGTATTAGATGGAAGAACTTTTTCTCCACCTGGTACCCAGAACTGAGAACCACCGCAAAGACCTGTAGCTATTGCTTTAGCTGCAAATACTATTTCATCTGGAACATAAACACAGAAAGTACCGAATACTTTTCCACCGTTTTTCTGATGTTCAACTAGTTCTGCTGGTCTAACACCGTGTATTTCAGATACTACGAAATCATAGTAATCCATTGATTCTGGACGGTTTTCCTGAGATAAATAAACATCTCCAAAAGCCTGAGGTAATACTTCACATAATTGGTCATGAGTTTCAAGATCCATACCTAGATCTTCCCACATTTTATGATAATCTGCCATTTCAAAAATCCCCCTTAAAAACATAATTTTTTAGATATTTACTAACTAAACGTATTCAAAATATCTGACATTTTAAATTTAACACAATTCCTTTATGATTTTCAATTGGAGCGGTTGAAAATACTATTGTTTATAAGTATATCTATTTATAACTATATAGATTAACACTATACCAGACTTTTATAGTCTATTTTGATGTGTTGACTAATTTTTCGATAATATCTATACTATTTTTGTAAACGTTTTATTGTTGAATAAAATATTTATACTTATAGTCAAAGGGGGAGAAAAGTTATGACTAAATATAGTAAAGTTCCAGTATTTGAAAACGGAATGGCTCAGCCTGTATTTCCTTTCACTGATGGGAAAACAGGAGAAAATTATGATCCAACTACTTCAGAAATAGTAAGATACTGTGTATATGTTGAATCAGATTACGATATGGATGGAGATGGAAAAAGAGACCTTATAAAAACTCTTATCCAGGTTCCAAGAAGTGCTGTTGAAGGAAACTACAAAGCAGCATCTTTATTCGAAGCTCGTCCATACTGTGCTGGTGTAAATGAAGATGGTTACGACCACATGAAAGAAGTTGCAGAAAAAGAATACAGAAAATTTGACTTTGCAGACCTTAAAAAAGAAGTTCCTGCACGTATACCTACAGGTTCTATAAGTGCAATGGATCTTGCATTAAAATCAAATGCTTCTGATTGGTATTACAAAGACAAAGGAAATAACGATAGCATGGTATATGAAAACCTTGAAAACTTCAACTACTACCTTGTTCGTGGTTTCGCAGTAATCATAAGTGCAGGTTTTGGTGCTCTTGGTTCTGATGGTTTCAACTTTGTTGGTTCTGAATTTGAAAGAGATGCTTTCAAATCTGTTGTTGAATGGCTTCATGGAGATCGTGTTGCCTATGCAGACAGAGAAGGTACAATAGAAACAAAAGCTGATTGGTCAAACGGAAACGTAGCAATGACAGGTAGATCTTATGCAGGAACTATGCCTTTTGCTGTTGCAACAACAGGTGTTGAAGGTCTTAAAACAATAGTTCCAGTTGCAGGAATCTCTGACTGGTATAGCCAGCAGAATATGCAAGGTTCTCAGCGTTATTGGCCAAAAGAAGTATTAAATAGCTTCCTTGCTTACTTCTGCTCAAGTAGATACAATGATGAAACTCTATCTGAAAAAGAATTAGATGATATAGCTGCATTCCACCATGAGCTTAGTCTTCAGCAGTTAAGCTGTGGTTCTGACTACAACGAAGAATTCTGGGGTGCTGGAAACTACCGTCTAAACTACGATAAGATAAAATGTACTGCTTTAATAGTTCAGGGATTAAACGATGAAAATGTTTCTACAAAACAGTTTGAAATGATGTATAAAGCATATAAAAAATCTGGACAAACAGTTAAAACAATAGTTCATCAGGGACCACATATAACTCCTACTATGGCAAATAAAAACTACGGTATCCTTATAGATGGAAACTTCTACGATGATATAGTAAATAAATGGATATCTCATTATCTATACGACTTAGACAACTGTGCAGAAGAAATGCCAGAAGTTTTAGTTCAGACAAACTACGACCAGAATAAATGGGAAGCTTGTGATTCTTGGGAAACTGCATTCTCTATGAAACTAGAAAGTGCTGAATCTGGTGTATCTGTAATAGATACTGATTGGGAAGCAGCTGGTGTTTGTGCTGAAAACTTTGACGAAGCTATGAGTCTTAAATCTTCAAATATGAATAAACGTTTTGTAACAGCTCCTCTTGATGAAGAACTTACTATCCAGGGAACAGTTCACTTAAATTTAAAAGCTGCATTAAAAGATGGAGATATAGAAAATAACTTTAATCCAGAAAATAGAAATGATGCGGACTCTTTAACTATGAAACTTGGAGATTCTAAAGTTACTGGAAGAATGGACGACGTTAAATTAGTTGCTATGCTATACGATGTATGCGATGAAAAATTTGACAATATACAGACAGTAGATCCAGAAAGAAATATAATACCTGTTGTAAAAGTTCAGGAAAATGGTGTAATAAATGGTGGAGATTTACCAGCATTTGACCTTTGTGAATTTGAAACTGTTCATAAAAATTATCGACCAATAACTCGTGCATATGCTGACCTTTGTAATCCAGAAGCTGGATATGAACCAGAAACTGCTATAAACAGCATAGAGCTTAAAAAAGGTGAATACCATGAGTACAACATATATCTAAATGCAACTAGATATACTGTTAAACCTGGACATAGTCTTGCACTTGTTATAACAACAGAAGACCCTGTAAACTGTTTAATACACAAAACTTACTCAGTTGAAATAGACAACGCTTCTGTAAATGCAACTGTTCCTGTAACAGCAGAAAGCAGCAACCTAAAAACAACTATAAAATAATATATTAAACACATAATAAAAAGGGTTATGCTCAATTAAAAGCATAACCCTTTAACTTTTTATCTATTCTTCCGTTTCATCTTCCTCATCAGTAGTTATTTTAGCAATAGATACTATGCTAACTTCTTCATCTACATTCATAAGTTTAACTCCGCTAGTTACTCTTCCAAATATAGATATCTCACCTACTTTGATTCTTATTAATACTCCATCAGAGTTTATTATCATCATTTCATCGTCTTCAGCTACCATTTCAGCGCCTACGATTGAGCCTGTTTTTTCAGATATGTTGTAAGTTTTTATACCTTTACCAGCTCTTATCTGACTTCTGTATTCTTCAAGATCTGTTCTCTTTCCAAATCCATTTTCACTGACTACAAGCATATCAGTACCTTCACTAGCTAAGCTCATAGATACAACTGTATCTCCCTCGCCAAGTGTAATACCTTTAACACCCATAGCAGTTCTTCCCATACCTCTAACATCTTTTTCAGAGAATCTGATAGACATACCATTTCTAGTTACAAGCATAACATCCTGTTCGCCATCAGTTAATTTAACTCCTATAACCTCATCGCCTTCTTTAAGACCTATTGAGATTAATCCAGATTTATTGATATTTTTGAAGTCGCTTATCTTAGTCTTTTTAACCATACCCTTCTTAGTAGCTATTAGAAGATATTTATTTTCTTCTTTTCCATCTACATCTATAAGAGTAGCAATTTTTTCTCCAGGTCCAAGCTGAAGTAGGTTAACTATTGCAGTTCCCTTAGCCTGTCTCTTTCCTTCTGGTATTTCATATGCATTTAATCTAAATACTCTACCTCTGTTAGTGAAGAATAATAATCTACTATGAGTAGTAGTACTTATTAGGTGTTTTACGAAATCTTCTTCTCTTGTTGTAAGAGCAGATATTCCTCTTCCACCTCTCTTCTGACTTCTGTAAGTATCAGCAGGTAGTCTTTTTATATAACCAAAGTGAGTAAGAGTTATAGCTATTTCTTCTTCATCTATAAGGTCTATAACATCTATTTCACCTTCTGCATGTTGAATTTCTGTTCTTCTTTCATCAGTGTATTTATTTTTGATTTCTATTATTTCATCTTTGATTACTCCAAGTAATACTTCTTCACTTGCAAGTATTTCTTTTAATTCAGCTATTTTTTTCATTAGTTCGTCGTATTCAGCGTCTATTTTTTCTCTTTCTAATCCTGTAAGTCTATTAAGTCTCATTTCAAGGATAGCCTGAGCCTGTATTTCTGTTAAACCGAATCTTTCAACTAATTTTTCTTTAGCTTCTGAAGAAGTTTTTGAAGATCTTATTGTTTCTATTACAGCATCTATATTATCTAATGCTATTTTTAAACCTTCTAAAATATGAGCTCTAGCTTCTGCTTTATTTAGCTCGTATTTAGTTCTTCTTGTTACAACATCTTTCTGATGTTCTATGTAGTAGTGAAGAACTTCTTTAAGATTTAAACATTTTGGCTCTCCATTTACAAGTGCTATCATAATAACACTTATAGTTTCTTCCATCTGAGAATGTTTGTATAGATTATTTAAGATGATGTTTGCATTTACATCTCTCTTAAGCTCTATAACTATTCTCATACCATTTCTGTTACTTTCATCTCTAAGGTCTGATATACCTTCGATTTTCTTGTCTTTTACAAGCTCAGCTATTCTTTCAACTAATCTTGCTTTATTTACCTGATATGGTATTTCTGTTACAACTATCTGCTGTTTTCCTTTTGGAAGTTCTTCTATTTCAGCTCTAGCTCTAACTTTTATCTTACCTCTACCTGTTCTGTAAGCTTCTTTTATACTTTCAGTTCCCATTATTATTGCACCAGTTGGGAAGTCAGGCCCTTTAACATATCCCATTAATTCCTCAACATCTGCATCTGGTCTATCTATTAGATGAACTGTCGCATCTATTACCTCACCTAAGTTATGTGGAGGTATAGATGTAGCCATACCAACTGCTATACCATTAGATCCATTTACTAATAGGTTAGGGAATCTCGCTGGAAGAACTAGTGGTTCTTTTAAAGATTCATCAAAGTTTGGCCCAAAGTCTACAGTTTCTTTATCTATATCTCTAAGTAATTCCATTGATAATTTACTCATTCTGGCTTCAGTATAACGCATTGCAGCAGGTGAGTCCCCATCTACTGAACCAAAGTTCCCATGACCATCAACTAGAGGAACTCTTGTTGAGAAGTCCTGAGCCATTTTAACCATTGCCATATATACTGAACTATCACCATGTGGGTGGTACTTACCTAGAACGTCCCCGACAATACGGGCTGATTTTCTATATGGTTTATCTGGAGAAAGATTTAATTCATTCATAGAGTATAATATTCTTCTATGAACTGGTTTTAATCCATCTCTTACATCTGGAAGAGCACGCCCGACGATAACGCTCATTGAGTATTCTATGTAAGATTTTTTCATCTCACTAGCTATTTCTATCGGAAGTATTCTGCTAGTATTTTTTTCGTCCTGCATTTTTTATCTCCTCTCCTATACGTCTAGATTTCTAACATATTTTGCATTTTCCTGTATGAATTCTCTTCTTGGAGCAACTTTGTCTCCCATAAGCATAGAGAATATTTCATCAGCTATTGCAGCATCTTCTATAGTAACCTGTAGAAGAGTTCTTGTTTCTGGATTCATTGTTGTATCCCAAAGCTGCTCTGGGTTCATTTCCCCAAGCCCTTTATATCTCTGTATATCGTATTTATCTCTACCTATTTCGTTAAGTAAATCGTCTAACTCTTTATCTGAGTATACATAGTATTCTTTCTTCTGTTTAGTAACCTTGTATAGAGGTGGCTGTGCAGCATACACATATCCCTCTTCTATTAAAGGTCTCATATATCTGAAGAAGAATGTTAATAAAAGTGTTCTGATGTGTGCACCATCGACATCGGCATCGGTCATTATTATGATTTTGTGGTATCTAGCTTTTTCTAAATCAAAGTCATTACCTATACCGCATCCGTAAGCAGTTATCATATTTTTTATTTCATCAGAAGCTAAAATTTTATCTAATCTTGATTTTTCAACGTTTAATATTTTACCTCTTAAAGGAAGTATAGCCTGAGTATTTCTATCTCTACCCTGTTTTGCTGAACCACCGGCAGAATCCCCTTCGACTAAGAATATTTCACTCTTAGATGGGTCTTTTTCTGAGCAGTCTGCAAGTTTTCCTGGTAGAGAAGTACTTTCAAGTACACTTTTTCTTCTAGTTAATTCTCTTGCTCTCTTGGCAGCTTCTCTTGCTCTCTGTGCTCTAAGTGCTTTATCAACTATAACTTTTGCTGTGTTTGGATTTTCTTCAAGGAATGATCCTAATTCCTCAACAGTAACACCATCCACTATACCTCTCATAAATGTATTACCAAGTTTTGTCTTAGTCTGACCTTCGAACTGAGGATCTGGAAGTTTTACAGAAACAACTGCTGTAAGACCTTCTCTTATATCTTCCCCAGAAAGATTTGAATCTTTATCTTTTAAAGCTCCATTTCTCTTAGCGTATTCATTTATAGTTTTTGTAAGAGCAGCTTTAAATCCTGCAAGGTGTGAACCACCTTCGTGAGTATTTATATTATTGGCAAATGAATATATATTTTCTGTATATCCATCTGTGTACTGCATAGCTATTTCAACTAGACAATCATCTACTTTTTTATCTATATATACTATATCTTCGTGTATTCCTGTTCTAGATTTATTAAGGAATTTAACGTATTCAACAAGACCTCCTGTATAGTGGAAATCTCTATATTTTTCCTTACCTTCTCTTTTATCCTCAAATATTATTTTTATTCCTTTATTTAAGAATGAAAGCTCTCTAAGTCTGTATTCAAGAGTATCGAAGCTAAATTCTATTTCATCGAAAACTTCTGCATCAGGCATAAAAGATATTATAGTACCTGTATGGTCTGATTCTCCAACTACCTCTAATTTAGTCTGAGGATTTCCTTTTTTATATTCCTGTCTATAAGCCTTTCCATCTCTGTGAACTTCAGCCACTAGCCATTCAGAAAGTGCATTAACAACAGAAACCCCAACACCGTGAAGACCTCCAGATACCTTGTATCCTCCACCGCCGAATTTACCACCGGCATGAAGAACAGTAAGTACTGTTTCAAGAGTTGATAATCCAGTCTTTGGATGAACCTCTACTGGTATCCCCCTACCATCATCTTCTACAGTTATACTTCCATCTGCATTTATAGCAACGTATATTTTTGAGCAATTTCCAGCAAGTGCCTCATCTATACTGTTGTCTACTACTTCGTACACTAAATGATGTAGTCCTCTAGGACCAGTTGATCCAATGTACATTCCAGGTCTTTTTCTAACAGCTTCTAAACCTTCAAGAACCTGAATTTGACTTGCACCGTATTCCTGTTTCATTTAATTTCCTCCATTCTCCGTTTTAACTACTTTTCCATTATCTATATAAAAAACTGTAGTATTATTCATATCCAGTACGTTTTTATGTAGATACTCAGCAGTTGTAATAAACATTTGAACATCTTTTAGATTGTCGACCAAAAGCTTTTGTCTTTTTTCATCGAGCTCACTAAAAACATCGTCCAAAATTAGAAGCGGATATTCTCCAACTTCTCTATTTATAAGTTCTATTTCAGATAATTTCAACGATATAGACGCTGTCCTCTGCTGCCCTTGAGAACCATAAAGTCTAACATCCAAACCATTTATCTGGATTAAAATATCGTCCTTATGAATCCCATATCCACTGATTCTCATATCTAAATCGTGCTTTCTCTTATCCTTTAAAATATTGATAAACTTATCTTTTACACTAGATTCATCATTTATCTGAATCTGGCTTTTATAAATAACATTTAAATCCTCTTTATTGTCAGTCAATCTAGCATGCATATCTTTTGAAATCTCAGCAATTCTTTCAATAAATTTTTTCCTAAACATAAAAATCTTACTTCCGTAATCTGCCAAACTTTCATCGTATACATCCAAAAGATTTAAATCAGGATTCATATTTTTCAAAAGCTTGTTTCTATTCGCCAAAATTTTGTTATAACCAGTCAAAAGACCATAGTAGCCAGGTACTATCTGGCTTATTTCCCTATCTATAAAGCTTCTTCTTATTTTAGGACCATCTTTAACTAGCCTTAAATCTTCCGGCGAAAAAATAACGACATTTATATTTCCTAAAAGCTCAGCTAATTTTACGATAGGTATTTTATTTACCTTTATTCCCTTTTTAGCCTTACTTATAGCTATTTCAACCATTCCATTTCTTCCATTCTTTTCATAACCACCCCCGACATAAAGATTTTCTGTATTAAACTTAATAAGTTCTCTATCTCTATTCGTTCTGAATGATTTTCCAAATGCAAGTAAATATATGGATTCAGCTATATTTGTTTTTCCTTGACCATTAGATCCCAGTAATAAATTTATTCTATCGTTAAATTCTATATATAGTTTGTCGTAATTTCTATAATTAACCAATTGAAGATTTTTTAGTTTCACAAAAACTCTCCTCTATTCTGCTACAACTTTTATCATTTCGCCTTCAACTTCAATTATATCTCCGTCAAAAAGCTTTTTACCTCTTCTTGTTTCAACTTCTCCATTAACTTTTACAAGCTCTTCTGCTATAAGAAATTTAGCATGTCCTCCTGTAGAGGCTATGTCTGCTAATTTTAGAGCTTGATCAAGTTTTATGTATTCAGAATCTATTTTGATTTCTATCATACTCGATCCTCCTTTAAAAAATATAAACGGTAAATCATAAGATACCTAATTATATAATTATACCATATTTTTAAAAATTAAGCACTATAAGACAAAATACCCTATATGCTTATATATATGCCTTTATATTCGATTTGATAGCCTTATAATTATATTTTTATGTGCTACCTCAAGCCTGTTAAATACAAAACATACGTTCTTTAATTTTTTAAAATAAAAGCAGCTGAAATAAATTAAATTATCAGCTGCTTTTTATAAACTTTGTAAAATTTTATTTATTACATATTAGAAGACATTCTTACAGGAAGAAGTAAATAAGTGTAATCTATTTCATCAACTGGTTTTACTATACATGGATTCACATTTGTTGTAAATTCTATATATATTTCTTCACTGTCTATATTTTTAAGCCCTTCCATTAAATATCTTGAGTTAAATGCTATGTCTAGGTATTCTCCTTCAAGCTCTAATGAAACTTCTTCATAAACATTTCCTCTATCAGTATTTGAAGTTATAACCATTGCATCATCTCTTATAGATAATTTTATAAGGTTATTTCTTTCTGACTGAGAAAGAAGAGATGCTCTTTCTATACTGTTTAAAAGTGCTTTTGATTTTAATTTTATTCTAGAATTATATTCTTTTGGAAGAAGTCTACTATAATCTATAAAATCTCCTTCTAATAATCTAGTTACTACTTTTGTATCTCCTAACATAAATACTGCATTTTTTTCAGTAAATCCTACATTTATGCTTCCTTCACCTGTCATTAAACTGTTTATATCAACTAATGTCTTTCCAGGTATTATAACTTTTATATCTTTTGTAAAACTATCTATTGAGCAGCTTCTAACTGCTAGTCTATATCCATCTATAGCAACAAGGCTTGCTTTTCCATTTTCAGCTTCTAAAAGCTCTCCCATTAATACAGGTTTTGTCTGGTCCTGAGATATAGCAAAAGATGTCTGTTTTATCATATCTTTTAGTAGTTCTTGAGGAATAGAATACATTTCACTTTCTTCTACATCTGAAAAAGCTGGATATTCTTCTGCTGAATGTCCTTTTATAGTAAATCTTGAGTTTTCACAATAGATATGTACATTATTATTTGCATCAGTTTCTATCTGTACAAATGAATCAGGTAACTTTCTAACTATATCTCCAAATAGTTTTGCATCAAGTACTATTTTTCCATCTTCTTCTATTTCAGACTGAACAAAAGTTTCTATTCTTATCTCTGCATCAGATCCAGTAAGTTTTAAAGCGCCATTCTCAGTTGATAATAGGATACCTTTTAATAGCTCTATTGTCGTTCTACTATTTATAGCTTTTTGAACTATACTTATCTTTTGAGATAAAATTTTCTGATTGCATATAAGTTTCATTTTTTTCCTCCTTAGTTGTTTTGTGGATATCTTTTTTATCCTTAAAACTAAATAAATATATAAGAAACTTAGTAGTAATAGTAGTAGGGGGTGTTATTAATGTTGATAATTTGGATATGTGTTTAAATTTCAATAAAAACTCCTGTAGATAGTTTGTGAATATCTACCTTGACAACAATGTATTAATTTGTTGATAAATTATGGATAAAAGTTATTAACATTTTATTCTATATTTATCAACAAGAATAATGTGAATAGTTTTTATCAACATTAGATATTAAAAGTTTACTATTATCTACTATAATTTATAATTCCGATATTTAAATTTATCCTTTTAAGTCATTTATTATTTTTTCAACTTTTAATTTTAAATCGATATTTTCTTTTAAGTCTTTGCTTATTTTGTCGCAAGCATGTATTACAGTAGTATGATCTCTACCACCAAACTCTTCACCTATTTTTGGAAGAGAAAGGTCTGTTAAATCTCTAGATAAATACATAGCTATTTGTCTAGGATATGCAATGGCTCTGGTTCTTTTTTTAGAATTGAAATCTTCCATCTTTATATCAAAAACTTCAGCGACTTTTTCTTTAATTCTAACTACATTTATTTCAGATGTATTATAAGATACGATTATATCCTTTAATGCTTCAGTTGCAACTTCAAGAGAAACTTTCTTTTTAGTAAGTGAAGAGTATGCCATTACACGAGTAAGTGCACCTTCAAGTTCTCTTATGTTAGATTTTACATTTTTAGCTATATAATCAGTTACCTCATCAGGAACCTCTGTATTATCCATCTGAGCTTTCTTTCTAAGTATTGCTATTCTAGTTTCAAAGTCTGGAGGCTGAATATCAGTTATTAAGCCCATTTCGAATCTAGATCTTAATCTTTCTTCTAGTGTAGGTATGTCCTTTGGAGGTCTATCACTAGAAATTATTATCTGCTTGTTTGCTTCATGAAGAGTATTAAATGTATGGAAGAATTCTTCCTGAGTTCTTTCTTTGCCGGCTATAAACTGAACGTCGTCTATTAAAAGAACATCTACATTTCTATATTTGTTTCTAAATTCTTCATTTTTATCATCTTTTATAGAGTTTACAAGCTCGTTTGTAAATTTTTCAGAAGAAACATATACAACCTTTTGAGTGCTATCGGCTTCTAATATATGATGACCTATAGCTTGCATAAGGTGAGTTTTACCAAGTCCAACACCTCCATAAAGGAATAGAGGGTTGTAAGATTTTGCTGGAGATTCAGCTACTGCAACACATGCAGCGTGGGCAAAACTGTTACTGTTTCCTATGACAAAAGTATCAAAAGTATACTTTGGATTTAAATTACTTTCATATTTAGTAGGAGCCTTTGGAGATTTTGCTACAGAGCTTTTGGGATTAGAATCAATCTCTTTTAGTATAGAATCCATTTCTTTTTCATTATCTAAAACTATAATTTTTATATCCCTAGCAGTTACTTCTTTTACAACTCCAGCAAGTATAGAGCTGTATCTGTTGTTTAAAATATCTTTATTAAAATCGCTGTTAGCACAGATATATAAAGTATCATTGTGCAATAAAAGCGGTTTTACAGTAGCAAAAAATGCTTTAAAGGCTGCAGCTGAAACTTCACCTTTTAAAATTTGAAGTACTTTTTCCCACAGAGAATTGATGTCCATATTTGTATCCTCCAATTTCCGTTGCTTAGTTTTCAACATAATTATCAACAAATTTTATGTGGATATTGAAAAAATATAGGTTATGTTGATATAGTTGAAATATTGTTGATAAATGTTATATAAATTAAAAAAAGTAGATGTGAGTAAAAAAATATAAACAAATATATTTATATAGTTATAAAGGTTTTAAACACATCTAAAATATTGAAATAATAACGTTTTATGATGAGTGATTTAAAATTATACACAGACATATCCACAGACTGTGTATAACTGTTGATATGTTAATAACATTTATCAACATAATTAACAAGTATTATTATAATATCAGAATAACAGGCAAACTTCAATAACTTATCCACAATATAAAAGAGTAAAAAAATATAATTTATCAACAAGTTATTTTTAGAAAAATTTATTTTATATTTTTCTAGAGAAAATGTTTCTAAAAAAAGGGTTGAAAGCTGTTAGTGTATTTTGGTAATATAAAGGAAACTTTTAAAATATGAGGCAAAATTTTACTTCAATAAAAGATGGAGATTTGTAAGTCAAATGTTACATTAAACGAATATATTAATATTGTAAAAATTCTTTAACGTAACTTGAAAAATTCGTTGACAACAACCATTAAAGTAATTATAATAATATGTGTTATGTTTACTTTGAGGGTAAAAGTATATTTTTTATAAATGGAAATTAATGTGAAAGGCGGTGCTATAGAATGAAAAGAACTTATCAACCAAAGAAAAGACAGAGAAAAAAAGAACACGGATTCAGAAAAAGAATGAGATCTGCTAACGGAAGAAACGTGTTAAGAAGAAGAAGAGCTAAAGGAAGAAAGAGATTAACTCATTAATTAAAAAAAGGCCGCTTGTAGAGTGGCTTTTTTTGTAAAATTTATCGAGTTAAACTGTGTTTATTGGAGGAAATTATGGAATTTAATAACACTAAAGGTATTAAGAAAGACTACGAATTTAGAAAAATATATAAACACGGTAAATCTTTTGCAAATAAATATTTAGTAGTCTATATATTAAAGAATAAAACTGATCAAACTAGAATCGGAATTTCTATATCTAAAAAAGTAGGAAATGCGGTAACTAGAAATAGAATCAGAAGACTAATAAAAGAGAGCTATCGATTAAATATCGATGAAAATATAAAGAAAGGCTACGACTTAGTATTTATTTCCAGAGTAGCGGCTAAAGATGCAACTTACAAGGATATTGAAAAAGCTATGACTCATTTAATGAGAAAAAATAAGCTTTTAAATGAATAAGGGGGTCTTATAGATTGGATACAATAAGGAATTATATAGATAAAATCGGAAAACTTCTTACAAAAGGATGTATTGGATTGGTGAGATTTTATCAAAAATATATATCGCCTTTAAAAGGTCCAACATGTAGATTTTATCCTACCTGTTCTCAATACTCTATAGAAGCATTCAAGAAATATGGATTTTTAAAGGGGTTATATTTGACCATAAGAAGAGTTTCGAAGTGTCACCCTTTCCATCCAGGTGGTTACGATCCATTGAAGTAAATCTATTTTGTAGGAGGTACAAGAAGTGACCAACTTAATAGGAAAATTATTTGGAAACATTCTAGGGGCAATATATGGCTTTACAGGAAGTTATGGGGTAGCAATTATACTATTCACTTTCTTAGTTAAATTACTATTAATGCCACTTACAATTAAGCAGACTAAATCTACTGTTGCAATGCAGGAGATAACACCAAGAGTTAATGAAATACAGGAAAAATACAAAAATAATCCTGAAAGACAGAACAAAGAAATAATGGAACTATATCAGAGAGCAAACATAAACCCTATGGCTGGATGTTTACCTCTACTTATACAGTTCCCTATATTAATAGGACTATTTAACCTACTAAAAGATCCAGTAGGTCTAGGAGCATTTGCTAGCCAGGCTGCTTTCAATCAGGCTAATGGACAGTTCTTATGGATGCAGAATCTTACAAATCCTGATACTATACTAGCTATATTATCTGGAGCAAGTGCATTTATAATGCAGAAAATAATGACTCCAAAAGAACAGGTTAATGGCCAGATGAAGATGATGACTTACATGATGGCAGGTTTATCATTCTACTGGGGATTCATATTCCCTGCAGGGCTTACTTTATACTGGACAATAAGTAATATATTCGCTATATTACAGCAGGTAATAGTAACAAAACCTCTAAAAGCTAAATTTGAAGCTGATATGAAGGAGGCTAGTAAAAATGGCAAAAAAAATAAAAATAAAAAGTAAATCACAGGAAGAAGCTATAAAAAAAGCTCTTTTAGACCTTGATGTATCAGAAGACGATATAGAAGTTGTAGAGTTAGAAGCTCCAAGCAAAGGATTTCTAGGATTTATAGGATCTAAAGAAGGTCTTTATGAAATAACTGTTATAGAAAGAGAAACAGATGTTGCTAAGTCATTTATAGAAACACTTCTAAAAAATGCAAAAGTAAATGCTGACGTAGAAGTTAAACAGGAAGATAACCTTATAAAAGTAAATATAAAAGGTGATGAAGCGGCTTGTCTAATAGGTAGAAGAGGAGATACTCTTGATTCTATCCAGTTCTTAACAGGACTAGCTTTAAACAAGATAAACAAAGATTCTCACACTAGAGTACTTGTAGACATAGAAAACTACAGAGAAAAAAGAGAAGAATCTTTAATAAGATATGCTAATAAAATGGCTAGAGAAGTAGCTAAAACTAAAAAAACAAAAAAACTTGACTATATGAATCCATATGAAAGAAGAATAATACATTCTGCTCTTCAGAACGATAGATATGTTATAACATATAGTGAAGGAACTGATCCATATAGAAGATTAGTAATAGAATACAAAAGATAGTTAAATAATCGCAAAGCGAGAAATTTTTCTGTTTTGGGAAATAAAATTTGGCCTCCTATGTTATAGGAGGTTTTATTTTTGGTATAATAGTATATATATTTTTTAAACGTGCAAAGAGGTGATAAATTTGTTTATAGATGATACAATAGCAGCAATTGCAACAGCGCCTGGAGAAGGTGGAATCGGAATAATAAGAATAAGTGGTCCAAAATCACTAGAAGTTGCTGAAGAAATATTCTTCTCAATGTCTGGAAAGAAAATTTCAGAATATCCAGCTAGGACTTTAATTTTTGGAAATATTAAAGATGGAGATAAAAAAATAGACGAGGTTTTAGTTGCATATATGAAAGGGCCAAACTCTTACACAGCAGAAGATGTTATAGAAATAAACTGCCATGGTGGATTTATTTCTGTAAAAAGAATACTAGAACTAGTATTATCTAAAGATGTAAGACTTGCAGAAGCTGGAGAATTTACAAAGAGAGCATTCTTAAATGGAAGAATAGACCTATCTCAGGCAGAAGCGGTAATAGACGTAATAAATGCAAAAACAGATAAGGCACATGAAGTAGCAGAAAACCAGCTTGATGGATCTCTATCTAATAGAATAAGAGAATTTAGAGAAAAAGTAACTGAGCTATTAGCACAGGTTGAAGTTGCTATAGACTATCCAGAAGAAGATATAGAATTTATAGCATATACTACTCTAGAAGAAAAAACTAGAGAGCTAAATAAAGATATTAAAAAATTATATGAAACATCAGAAAGCGGAAAAATATTTAGAGAAGGTTTAAAAACTGTAATAGTTGGTAAGCCAAATGTAGGTAAATCATCTCTTCTAAACAGTATTCTTGGTGAAAATAGAGCAATAGTAACGGATATACCAGGAACAACTAGAGATGTTATAGAAGAATTTGTAAATATAAAAGGTATACCGCTAAAAATAGTGGATACTGCTGGTATAAGAGAAACAGACGATGTAGTTGAAAAAATAGGTGTTGAAAAATCAATGGCATCATTTGATACAGCAGACCTAATAATAATGGTTGTAGACTCTTCATCAGAACTATCTGAGGAAGATAGAGAAATATTAGAAAAAGTACAAGGTAAGGAAACTATACTTTTACTTAATAAAACTGACCTACCTCAGGTAATAGACGAAGAAGAAGTTAAAAAATACGTAAATGAAGAAAATATAATAAAAATATCAGCGCTTCACAATGAAGGTATAGAAGATGTACACGACAGAATAGAAGCTATGGTTTATAAAGGAGATATAAAGAGCTCTTCAAATGTTATAATAACAAACTCTAGACATAAAGATGCACTTTATAGAGCTATGAAATCTGCAGAGGATGCGATGAGAGCAATAGAAGATAGAATGCCTCTAGATTTTGTAGAAGTTGATTTAAAGAATATATGGGATTATCTTGGATATATAAACGGAGATACAGTAAGTGAAGATTTATTAGACAATATATTCCATAATTTCTGTATAGGAAAATAATTATTATAAACAAATAAAGTAATTAAAAAATACGGGCTAAATTAGTCTTTTATATAAAGGTTTTTCATGGAACATATGTAGAACAAAATGTAATGAAATATTAGGACGTACAAATTATATGAGAAAGGTGGAAAAAGATGAGAAAATTTGAGGCTGAAAGCTATGATATCGTAGTTGTCGGTGCTGGACATGCTGGATGTGAGGCAGCACTTGCATCTGCAAGAATGGGACATAAAACAGCTATGATAACAATGTCATTAGATTCTATAGCAGCACTTGCCTGTAACCCTTCAATAGGTGGAACAGGAAAAGGGCATTTAGTTAGAGAAATAGATGCACTTGGTGGAGAAATGGGTCTAAATATAGATAAAACATTTATCCAGAGTAGAATGTTAAATACTGCAAAGGGGCCAGCTGTACATTCTCTAAGAACTCAGGCGGATAAATTTAGATACCACGAAGAAATGAAAAAAACTATAGAAAATCAGGAAAATCTTGATTTAATAATGGATGAAGTTGTAGAAATAGCTCATGACGGGCAGACTGTTACAGGTGTAATAACTAGAATGGGTGCTATATACAGAGCAAAAGCTACAATACTTGCTACAGGAGTATATTTAAACTCAAAAATATTTATAGGAGAGGTATCATTTAATGAAGGTCCAAATGCATTAGGATATGCAGCATATCTAACAGATAGTTTAAAAGAACTTGGACTTAGAATGAGAAGATTTAAAACAGGAACGCCTTGTAGAGTACATAGAGATAGCGTAGATTTTTCTAAAATGGATAGACAGGATGGGGATGCAAAAATAGTTCCATTCTCATTTATGAACGATAAAATAGAAAGAGAACAGGTTCCATGTTACCTAACTAGAACTACAGCTGAAACAAAACAGATGATAGAGGAAAATATAAAAAGATCTGCAATGTATGGTGGAGAGATAGAAGGCGTTGGACCTAGATACTGTCCATCAATAGAAGATAAAATAGTGAGATTTTCAGACAAAGAAACTCATCAGATATTTATAGAACCAGAAGGATTAAATACAAAAGAAATGTACGTTCAGGGACTTTCTACAAGTTTACCTTTTGAAATACAGAAAGATATGTATAAAACTGTATTAGGTCTTGAAAATGTAAAAGTAATGAGACCTGCTTATGCAATCGAGTATGATTGTATAGATCCAACTCAGTTAAAACTAAACCTTGAAATAAAAGGTGTAGAAAACTTATTCAGTGCAGGACAGTTCAATGGAACATCAGGGTATGAAGAAGCTGCAGCACAGGGATTAATAGCTGGGATAAATGCAGTTAGAAAAATAGAAGGAAAAGAACCATTTACACTAGATAGATCAGAAGCATATATAGGTGTTCTTTTAGATGACCTTGTAACTAAAGGAACTAATGAGCCTTATAGAATGATGACTTCAAGATGTGAATATAGATTATATTTAAGACAGGACAATGCAGATATGAGACTTACAGAAAAAGGATATGAAATAGGTCTTGTAACTGAAGAAAGATATCAGAAATACCTAGCTAAAAAAGAAATGGTAGAAAAAGAATTTGAAAGATTAAAAGAAGTTAGAGTAACTCCAAAAGAATCAAATGAAGTAATGGAAGCTCATGGATTTGCTAAGCTAAACGTAGGATTATCTTTATATGAATTCTTAAAAAGACCAGAAGTTGATTATGCATTAATAGACGAACTTGGCAAAGGTGCTGGTGATGATGTACCTGATTATGTAAAAGAACAGTGTGTAATAGTCACTAAATACGAAGGCTATATAGATAAACAGTTAAAACAAATAGACCAATTTAAAAAGCTAGAAAGCAAAAAATTAAGCGAATCAACAAACTACTCTGAAATAGAAGGATTAAGACTAGAAGCTAGACAGAAACTAGATGCAATAAAACCTAACTCAGTTGGACAGGCATCGAGAATATCTGGTGTTTCTCCAGCAGATATATCTGTACTTCTTGTATACCTTGAACAGATGAGAAGAGGTAAGAAAAATGACTAATGTAAATAGAGAGCTATTAAAAAATGGAATAGAAGATTTTGGTTTAACAGCAGACGATAAAACATTAGATAGATTTAGAATGTATAGAGAACTTCTTGCTGAATGGAACCGGAAAATGAATCTGACAGGAATAGACGACGAAAAAGGAACATATATAAAACACTTTTTAGACTCAGTATCTGCTGTAAAAGGTGGATATATAAAAGACGGAATGTCTATAATAGATGTAGGAACAGGTGCAGGATTCCCTGGGGTTCCATTAAAAGTGTGTTTAGAAAATACAAAAGTAACTCTACTAGATTCTTTAAATAAAAGAATAAACTTCCTTCAGGAAGTATGCAATCAGTTAGAGCTTGAAGATGTAGAGTTTATACATGGTAGAGCAGAAGACTTTGGAAAAAATCCAGATTACAGAGAACAGTACGATGTAGCTACAGCTAGAGCAGTTGCTGGACTTCCAATATTAATGGAGTTTTGCGTACCATTTATAAAAGTTGGAGGATACTTTGTATGTTTAAAAGGACCTAATGCCGATTTAGAGCTTGAAGAATCTAAAAAGGCTATGGAAATTCTTGGTATAGAATTTGTTGAAAAGCTAGATATACAGCTTCCAGAAACAGATTTAAATCACAACATACTAGTATTTAAAAAAGTATCTGAAACACCTTCAAAATATCCGAGAAAAGCTGGAAAACCAGCAAAATCACCGATAAAATAATTTCCCGGAAAATAATTCTATAAAGTAAGAGAGGATAATTATGGGAGAAAAAAAGATAATAGAAGTATCAATAGACAGCATATTACCAAATCCATATCAGCCTAGACTTCATTTTTCTGATAGTGCATTAAAAGAATTGGCTGATTCTATAAAAATACACGGAATTATACAGCCGATAACTGTCAGAAAAAAAGATGATCACTATGAAATAGTTGCTGGAGAAAGAAGATTTAGAGCATCTAAATTAGCTGGACTTGAAAAAGTTCCAGTTATAATAACTGATATGGATGATGAGGCTTCTGCAGTTGTTGCGATGCTTGAAAACCTACAGAGAGAAGATTTAGACTACCTAGAAGAAGCTATAGGATATAGCAACTTAATAAAGGAATATGGATTTACACAGCAGCAGCTTGCGGAAAAATTAGGAAAAAGTCAGTCTACAATAGCCAACAAGATAAGACTTCTAAAGCTTCCTGAACATATAAGAAATGAAGCTATGGAAAAAGGATTATCTGAAAGACATACAAGAGCACTTCTAAAGCTTTTAAAATTAGATGATGAGGTAATAATCAGAAAAGCAATAGACAAGATATCTAAAAATCAGATGACAGTAAAAAAAGCTGAAGCTATGATAAAAGATATTTTAGCTAACCCTAAAGAAGAACCTAAAACAGAAGAAGAGACACCAAAGAGAAATATGAAGGCTATGATAAATATGAGAATATACCTAAACACTATAAAGCAGGCGTATGATATGATAAAAAATACTGGAGTAGATGCTCAGTATAAAGAAGTTGAAAAAGACGATTACGTAGATGTAATTGTTAGAATACCAAAAAGAAAATAAATAAAAATAAAAAGTAACTATGAAAGTATTATTTTGTAGTTACTTTTTTTTATGGAATTTATGCAATAAAAATTTCAGATAAAAAATAAAAAGAGTTTATCGTATTTATAAATCTGAAAATTATAATTGACATTGTCAGAAAAATAATATATATTTTAATTTTATAAATATTTAAAATTAATAGGAGGAATTTAAAATGACAGGAATAGAAACAAAATGTGTACAATCAGGATACAAACCAGGAAATGGAGAACCAAGACAGCTTCCTATATACCAGAGTACAACTTTTAAATACGATACAAGTTCAGATATGGGTAAATTATTCGACCTTGAATCAGATGGATATATGTATTCAAGACTTGCAAACCCTACATGTGATTTTGTGGCAAAAAAAATAGCTGATCTTGAAGGTGGAACAGCGGCAATGCTTACAAGCTCAGGTCAGGCAGCAAACTTCTTTGCAGTATTCAATATAGCTGAAGCTGGAGATCATATAGTTTCATCAGCTACAATATATGGTGGAACATTTAACCTTTTCTCTGTAACAATGAAAAAAATGGGAATAGATTTTACATTTGTATCACCAGATTGTACAGAAGAAGAACTTAACCGGGCATTTAGACCAAATACAAAGGCGGTATTTGGTGAAACAATAGCAAACCCTGTACTTACAGTACTTGATATAGAAAAATTTGCAAAAGCAGCACATGCACATGGTGTTCCTCTAATAGTAGATAATACATTTGCTACACCAATAAACTGTAGACCTTTTGAATGGGGAGCAGATATAGTAACTCACTCTACAAGTAAATATATGGACGGTCATGCATCTGCAATAGGTGGATGTATAGTTGATTCGGGAAAATTCGACTGGACAAAATATCCTGACAAATTCCCTGGACTATGTACTCCAGATGAAAGTTATCATGGTGTTACATATACAGAAAAATTTGGTATAGAAGGAGCATTTATAACTAAATGTGTGGCTCAGCTTATGAGAGACTTCGGCTCAAATCAGCAGGCACAGATTGCATACCTTCTTAACATAGGACTTGAAAGTCTTCATCTAAGAGTAAAAAGACATTGTGACAGTGCACTTAAGGTAGCAAAATTCCTTGAAGAAAACGAAAATATAGCATGGGTAAATTATCCTGGACTTGAAAGCAATAAATACTATGAAACAGCAAGTAAATATCTTCCAAATGGAAGCTGTGGAGTAATAAGCTTTGGTGTAAAAGGTGGAAGAAAAGCTGCTGAAGAATTTATGGGAAAACTTAAAATAGCTAATATAGAAACACATGTTGCAGATTCTCATACATGTTGTCTTCATCCAGCAAGCTCAACGCACAGACAACTTTCTGATGAACAGCTTGTAGATGCAGGAGTTTCTGCGGATCTTGTAAGACTTTCAATAGGACTTGAAGATTCGAAAGATATAATAGAAGATTTAAAACAGGCACTTTTATAGGGGGTGTTTATATGCCTATAAAAATACCGGATGCACTTCCAGCAGCGAAGACGCTAAAAGAAGAAAATATATTTGTAATGACAGAAAAAAGAGCTATAACTCAGGATATAAGACCGCTTAGAGTTGTAATTCTGAATCTGATGCCTAAAAAAATAGAAACAGAAACACAGATATCAAGACTACTTGGAAATTCTCCAATACAAGTAGAACTTGAACTTATAGCTACAAAAAGTCATACATCAAAAAATACACCGATAGAACATATGCTGTCATTTTATAAAACATTTGATGATATAAAAGACCAGAAATTTGACGGTATGATAATAACAGGAGCTCCGGTTGAGATGATGCCTTTTGAAAAGGTGGATTACTGGGATGAACTGTGTGAAATAATGGAATGGTCTAAAAAGAACGTACACAGTACATTCCATATATGCTGGGGAGCACAAGCTGGGCTTTATTATCACTATGGTATAAATAAAAAAATACTTCCTCAGAAGATGTTTGGGGTATTTCCTCATAAAGTTGAATTCAAAAACTCTACGCTTTTCAGAGGATTTGACGATATATTCTATGTACCTCATTCAAGACATACAACAGTAAGCAGAGATGATATAGAAAAAGAGCCGAAACTAGATATACTTTCTTCTTCTGATGAAGCTGGGGTATATGCAGTTGCTACAGAGTCTGGAAATCAGATATTCATAATGGGACATTCAGAATACGATGCGAGAACTCTGGAAGCTGAATATCTGAGAGATAAAAATACAGGACTTGAGATAGAGGTTCCGAAAAACTACTATCCCAATGATGACGATACAAAACAACCTATGGTAACATGGAGATCTGGTGCAAATCTTCTTTATTCAAACTGGCTTAATTATTTTGTATACCAGACAACTCCTTACGATATAAACAAAGTTAGAGTATAATTAAAAAATTGAATAAATGTCAAAAAATAAGGATATGGAAACATATTCTTATTTTTTAATTTATTAAAAAAATAGATATAAAAAAATAGGCTTAGGTTATATAATATAAGATAACAAATATTAAAGGAAGATGATAAATATGAAAGAGATTGAAATATATAAAATATATCCCAATAAAAATCAGCCTAGAAAGAATTTTGATGAAGAAAAAATACAGGAATTAGCTGACTCAATAAAAAAATACGGATTATTGCAACCAATAATTCTAAAAGAAGATTCAAATGGCGAATATATGATAATTGCTGGAGAGAGAAGATTCACAGCTTGCAAAAAACTAGGAATGAAAAAAATACCAGCTATAATAAAAGATGTTTCATACGAGGAAATAGATAAATTGGCGATAATAGAAAACCTACAGAGAGAGGATTTAAGCCCTGTTGAAGAGGCAAAAGCATATAAAAGACTTATAGAAAAATATAACCTTACACAGATGCAGCTATCTGAATCTGTAGGAAAGAGCAGACCATATATAACAAATAGTATGAGGCTTTTAAATCTTTGTGAAAAAGTACTAGATATGCTAGATAAAAATGAAATAAGTTCTGGCCATGGGAAAGTGCTTTTAAGAGTAGAGGATAAAGAAGAACAGGAAAGACTTGCAAAAAAAATTGTAAGGGATAAACTTTCTGTACGTCAGCTTGAGTCTATAGTTAATAATATGCAGAACAAAGAAAAGAAAGAAAAAAACAAACCTGTATATGAAAAGGATCTATTTGTACTTCAAGCAGAGGATACTATGAGAAATATATTAGGAACTAAGGTGAATATAACTAAGGGTAAAAAGAGTGGAAAGATTGAGATAGAGTACTATAGTGACGAAGATTTAGAAGCTATAATAAATATGCTTTTAGGGGAATAAAAAAGTGTAGCCCTTCTGGCTAGAAAGGGCTACACCTCGAAACGTAAACTATAAAAAAGTATCGACTACCTAACGATAAATAGTCAATAGAACATATTATACCATAAAAGAAAAAAATTGGAATACTATAAAATCAATTTAAACTAAAATTAATTTTTAACAAATAAAAAAGGTCATCCTAAATGGATGACCTTATATTTTATAAACTTAAAATATAAAATATTTAATTTTCATCAGCTTCAACATCTTCGCCAGTCCCCTGATTTAATCCAGTTCTCTGTGGTTTTAGATAATCGCCTTTACCTAATACTATATGACCACTTTCATAATCTCCACCGTCAACTGTAATCTGTAGCTGCTCGATATCAAAGTTTTCTATAAATGTCTGAGCAACAGCATCTAGCATTAAAGACTCTGCACTACTTCCTAGATTAGAATTAACAAATGCTTTATTGACATCTAGGATACCAGTTTCTGTACCGTCAGCCTCAGTTATATCAAAGCTATTCATTTTTGCATCTTTAGGTATAACTCCTAGATTCTGTAGGCTTTTAAATACCTGTTCTGGAGTTTCCTTTTTACCGTCAATTCTATTTTCTATTAATTTTTCATTATCTAAATCGTAGTTGTATACTATTATACTTTCTTCAGCTTCTTCTTCATTTTCTAGCTTATCTTTGTCGTCTTTATTGTCTTTGTCATTTTTATCATCTTTTTTATCCTCATTCTTATCAGAGTTTTCCTGCTGAGTCTGAGTTGTGCTATTCTTATCTTCTTCTTTTTTGCTACTATCAGTTTTGCTACATCCCACAAAAGCAACCGCTAAAGCAAGAACTAGCGCAAATGATGTTAATTTTTTTATTTTCATAATACTTTCCTCCTAAATTAAAAAATTACATTAGAATTATATTTTGAACGGCGAATATATAACTCACCAAATTCAATTAAGTATTTGGATTAGTTATATTATACTACACTTTGAAAATATAGAGGCTACAAAAGGATTACAACGGATTTGGATAATCCTTGTCGTTAATGAAGAAGTTGTAACCTAAAAGTATATACTATGAAAAATATGTGACAAATTTATATAGACGTTGTAAAATTAGGATATAGAAAAAATCTATAAAAAGTATATCACTATATATATTTAGATGTGATAAAATTAAAAAGTAAAATAAATTAATTTTTTAAAGGGAGATGTTTAAAAATGATAAAAGTAGATGCTAGAGGATTAGCTTGTCCAAAACCAGTTATAAACACTAAAAAAGAATTAGAAAAAATAGCTGAAGGAACAGTAGTTACAACTGTTGACAACACTACTGCAAAAGAAAATCTTTTAAAATTAGCTAAATCTCTTAACTGTGAAGCAACAGTTATAAAAGAAGAAGATGGTGAAATAGAAGTTCAGATAGTTAAAGGGGAAGCTGCAGCTGAAGTAGCTACTGAATCAAATGACGATTTATGTGATCAGGTAGTATTTATATCATCTGATAGAATGGGTTCAGGAAATGATGAATTAGGAAAAGTTCTTATAAAAGGATTCATATACACTTTAACAGAAACAAAACCATATCCAAAAGCAGTTGTTCTAGTTAACGGTGGTGTTACACTATCTACTGAAAACGAAGCTACTGTAGAAAATCTTAAAAAATTAGAAGAAGCTGGTGTACAGGTATTATCTTGTGGAACATGCTTAGACTACTATGGACTAAAAGATCAGTTAAAAGCTGGTGTAGTAAGTAATATGTACGACATAGTTGAAACATTAAAAGGTGCATCAAACACAATAACAATAGGATAATTTTTAAAACTAAATACAATAAAATAAAATGGACTACTACAAAATTTGTAATAGTCCATTTCTTATTTTATAAATTATTTTCTATAGCCATAGATAGATAGTCGGCACACCCTTCTATATTTCTATCGTAATATTCTTTAAATCTCTCATCCATTATATACATCATAGCAAGTGATTTATGTGCTTCTACGCTATATTTATTCCATGTCATTTTTATCCATTTTTGATGCATATTAGCAAGTTCTTTTGCTTCTTTGCTATCTAAATCTAGATTTTCTTTTACACATTTTTCAACTAGAGTAAGGATATTTTCTTCTAATTCTTTAAACATATTATAATCCTCCTCGCTCATATTAAGCATTTTTCTATTAGATTCATCAACTGAATCATTTCCATATTTTTCCCTTATTTCTTTTCCGTAATTTTTTTCATTTTCATCTACTAAATTCTTTTTAAATACTTCAAACTTTTCCTTATCACTCATATTATATTCTCCTTTCAATGATTTTATAGATAGTTTTACAGAATTAATCATTCTATCTATTTTTTTCTTTTCTTCCTCAAGACTAACAAGATGTTCTTCAAGAGCAGAATATAAATCAAAATCTTTACGATAGATTATTTCCTTAATTGTTTGCAGATCAAGCCCTCTTTCTTTGTAAAAAAGTATCTGCTGCAAAAGAGCTACCTCATTATCATCATAATATCTATATCCAGATTCATTTATAAAGCTTGGTTTTAATAATCCAATCTCATCATAATATCTAAGTGTTCTCGAGCTTACACCTGATATTTCAGAAAGTTTTCCTGTACTGTACATTTAAAATCCCTCCCTACAAATAACAGTTTAATCTATTACGCAACGTAAGAGTCAATAAAAAATAAAAATAAATGGAAAATAATTAAATTCTTTACTATAATATAATGTATAAAAAATTGTTGGTATACAAAAATAATAAAAATAAAAAATACTAGAAAATTACTAGTGTCATAAAATTCACAAAATTTAGGAGGAAAATAACAATGGAAACAATGTATATAGTGGCATTTAACTCAACTCACAATGCTATAAAAACAGAAAAATTATTACAGAAAGACGATATAAAAGCAACAACACTTCCAACACCAAGAGAAATAAGTGCAAGTTGTGGAATATCAATAAAATTCGAAAAAGAAGATTTAGAAAGAGTAAAAAATGTTCTTTCTGAAAATAGTATAGATTGCAAAGGTCTATTTATGATAGAAAAACACGAAGGTGGTAAAAGAAGCGCTTCAGAATTAAACTAATGGAGGTATTGTTATGCCATTAAATCTTGAAAAAGGCGATATAGTAGAATTAAAGAAACCACATGCTTGTGGATGCAAAGAGTTTGAAATAACTAGAACGGGTATGGATATAAAAGCTAAATGCAAACAATGTGGTAGACTTATAATGTTAGACAGAGAAACTTTTGAAAAAAGAGTAAAAAAATTACACAAAGTAAATGAAGAATAAAAATAAAAATGCAAGTTTTATACATAAATTAAAATCGTAAATATAGTACTTAATAAATTAAATGATAAATATTATATGTGAAAAAATGATATAAAAATAACGTGTTTTTTTAATATTTAACGTATATTATTTAAGAAAAATTTGATATAATGTAATTGTAAAATGAATAAATTCATTGAAATAAACATTTTCATGGGGGTGCTATAAAAATGGCAGTAAAATTTGCAAGAAGATTAGACAACTTAGAAGGATCAGCAATACGTGAACTGTTAAAATTAACAGCTAGACCAGAAGTTATATCATTCGCTGGTGGTATGCCTGCTCCAGAATTATTCCCAGTAGAAGAAATGAAAAAAATATCAGTTCAGGTTCTTGAAGAACAGGGAAAAGTAGCTTTACAGTACACTACTACTGAAGGTTACAAACCATTAAGAGAAAAAATAGCAGAAAGAATGAACAGAAAATTAAAAACTAATGTAGGTCCAGACGATATACTTATAACAAGTGGATCTCAGCAGGGTCTTGATTTCTCTGGTAAAGTATTCCTAGATGAAGGTGACATAGTATTATGTGAAAGTCCATCATACATGGGTGCTTTAAATGCTTTCAAATCATATCAGCCAAAATTCATAGAAATACCAACAGATGATAACGGTATGATAATGGAAGAACTTGAAAAAGTATTAGAAGAAAATGACAGAGTAAAAATGATATATGTTATACCAGATTTCCAGAATCCATCAGGTAGAACTTGGCCAATGGAAAGAAGAGAAAAATTCATGGAAATAATAAACAAATATGAAATACCTGTTATAGAAGATAACCCATACGGTGAATTAAGATTCGAAGGTGAATTCTTACCATCATTAAAAGCTATGGATACTAAAGGTTTAGTAATATTCCTTGGAACATTCTCTAAAATATTCTGCCCAGGATACAGATTAGGATGGACTTGTGCAGCTCCAGAAATATTAAACAAATACAATATATGCAAACAGGGAGCAGACTTACAGGCTTCTACAATATCTCAGATGGAAGTTAACAAATTCATAGAAGAATATGATTTAGATGCTCACGTTGAAAACATAAAAGCTTGCTACGTTAAACGTAGAGATTTAATGTTAAAAACTATGGAAGAAGAATTCCCAGCATGTGTTAAATTCACTCATCCACAGGGTGGTCTATTCACTTGGGTAGTACTTCCAGAAAACGTAAAAGCAGCTGAAATGGCTACTAAATGTCTTGAAAAGAACGTTGCATACGTACCAGGAGATTCATTCTTCCCTAATGGTGGAGTATACAACTGCTGTAGATTAAACTACTCTAACATGCCAGAAGACAAAATAGTTGAAGGTATCAAGAGAATGGGACAGGTTTTAAGAGAAGAATTAGGTGAATAATCTTTAAAACTTTGAATAAATAAAATAAAAGCTATTGTACTTAGTACAATAGCTTTTTTTATTTACTAAATGGAAATTTCCATATAGCAGGTGTAAAAATAGATAAACCTATAGCAATATCATCTGTCAAATTTTCAATAATGTGAGGAATATTACTTTTTATTATAGTTGTATCTCCAACTGATAATTTTATATCTTCATCTGGAAGATGTATAATAACCTCTCCTTTTTCAAGCATAACAATTTCTTCACTTTCATGAATTACTGGGAAATCACCATCACAAGACTTAGGATCTAGAAAGAACTTTATAGCTAAAGACTTAGGTATAAAAGTTTCATTAGGCATAGGAGTAAGTAGATGATATTCAACAGTAGAATTAGGTTGTTTCATCATAATTACATCACCGCTTTTTGTAGTAAGATCATCAGAATATTTTTCGGTTTCCATAAGAAGATATGTCGGAATATCTAATGATTTAGAGATTTTCCTTAAAGAAGAAAGTGAAGGGTCTACTAAATTTCTTTCTATCTGAGAAATATAGCCTATAGATAAACCAGTTTCATCAGAGAGTTGTTGCAAAGTTATACTTTTGTTTTTTCTAAAATTTCGTATTCGTTCTCCAAGCATTTTTTACCTCTCTATAAATTATATTTTATATATTTAAAACAAATGTTTTCCCTTAACCTATACAATGATATCACAAAAAAAAGATAAGATAAAGTTATAATTTTTAAAATAAAAAAATAAATAAAGATTTTTTTTATAAATAAAATAAAAAATCAAAAATAATTTGTTTGAAAGTCAAAAAAAGTTGTAAATTTAGTAAAAGTAAAGATAAAACGTATTAAAAACTACTGAAATTAGTATAAAAAACCTTTCAAGTCGTTTTATAGAATTATTTTTTTTATTATTTATAAAAAAAATAAAAGAATTTATTGAATAATAAAAAAATATGTGCTAAAATTATAAAAAAAAAGATGATACTGAATTTTCAGAAAAGCTAATATATTTATATTCTTGAGAAAAAGCTAGTCTATCTGAAAAAATCCAATTCAGTTAATCACAGGAGGGTAAAATGAAAATAGTTGATATCAAAATTGAAAAAATACGTATTCATCTAAAGAAACCGTTTAAAATAGCATTTGCGGTTCAAGATTATGCAGACAATGTAATAATTAAAGTTATGACAGATGAAGGAATATATGGACTAGGAGAAGCAGCTCCGTTCTCACCTGTAACTGGAGAAACAGTAGATAGTGTTATAAGTACACTTAATATGTTCAAAGAAGGATTAATAGGAATGGATCCTCTAGAAATAGAAAAAATACATGTTTTAATGGATAGACTTATAACAGGAAATTCATCAGCAAAAGCGGCTATAGATATAGCTTTATTTGATATAAAAGGAAAAGTGATGGGACAGCCATTATACAAAATACTTGGAGGATATGATAATAAAATACAGACAGATATGACTATCGGTATAGATACTCCAGAAAATATGGCTAAAGAAGCAAAAGAAAGAGTAGAAAACGATGGATTTAGAATATTAAAAATTAAAGCAGGAATAAATCCAGATGAAGATATAAAAGCATTACAGTTAATAAGAGAAGCAGTTGGAAATGATATACGTCTTAGAGTAGATGCAAATCAGGGTTACTGTGTAAATGATGCAGTAAGAGTTTTAAAAGAATTTGAAAAAGTTGGTGTAGAAGCTGTTGAACAGTGCCTACCTCATTGGAATATGAATGATGCAAGATTAATAAGAGAAAAAGTTGGTCTAAAAGTTATGTTAGATGAAAGTATACATTCTCCAATGGATGCAGCTAAAGCTTGTAAAATGGATGCAGCTGATATATTAAATATAAAACTAATGAAATGTGGCGGACTTTACAATGCATTAAAAATAAATGCTATAGCAGAAGCTAATGATGTTAGATGTATGGTTGGATGTATGTTAGAAACTAAAATAGCTATAGCAGCTGGAGCTAGCTTAGTGGCAGCTAAGAAAAATATAACAGAAGCAGACTGCGATAGTTTTATGTATTGTGTCGACCCAGACAATGGAATGGAAGGCGGATTTGAAATAAATGGAGATACATTCGTTCTTTCTGATAAACCAGGATTAGGTATAGACTTTGATTTTTAATTAAATTATAAGAAAAGAGAATTAAAAGAATATGCAGTATATTTTATATACTGCATATTCTATAATAGAGGGAGGATAATATATGGAAAAAACTGTTTTCAGCACACCGGAGACATTGCTATTAGTAATGTTTATGACAGTTTCTGTAGGATTGTGGTTACAGAAATTCAAAGTATTTAAGTCTTTAGGACCAGCACTTACAGTAATTATACTAGGAATAGTACTTTCTAACTTAAAAATAGTTCCTGTAAATCATGATGTTTATGGAATTTTATCAGGGTACTGTATACCACTATCTATATGTATATGTCTATTAAGCTTAGATTTAAAAGAAATGAAAAAACTTACAAAAGAACCTATTATAGCATTAATATCTGCGATATTATCAGTTTGTATAATGGCATTTATATTTGGCTTAGTATTTGCAGGAAAAATAGACGAAGGATGGAAAGTAGCAGGAATGTTTGTTGGAACATATACTGGAGGAAGTGCCAACCTTACAGCTATAGCAGTTGGTCTTGATGCGGCTAGAGAAACAATAGCAGCAGCAAATGCAGCAGACTATGTAATAGGTATACCAACACTAGTGTTTATGTTTGCAGCGCCTGCTATATTAAAAAATTCAAAAAAATTCCAGAAATTCTGGCCATACCATCACACAGATGATGAATTATTAGGTGAAGGAGATCATACAGAATTAATGGCATCTAAAGAATGGAGTATACAAGATATAGCTTGGATGTTGTCTTTAGCATTTGCGGTATTTGCAGTAGCTTCTTGGTTATCTGGAGTGATATTTGGTGAAGGATTTAGAAGTGCAGGAAGAGTTATACTTATAACTACATTCTCTATAATATTAGCTCAGTTCCCACGGGTTAAAAGACTTAGAGGAAACTTTGACCTAGGTTTATATATAGCACTTTTATTCTTAACAACAATAGGATTTGCAGTTAATCTAAAAGATTTCTTTGGATCAACTTTATATATAACAATATTCTGTTTCTGTGTTGTTGTAGGTTGTACAATATTACACTTAGTAATAACAAGAATATTCAAAGTAAGATACGAATATGTATTATTATCAATCGTAGCGGCTATATCAGATGGTCCAACAGCTGCATTAGTAGCATCAAGTGCTCAATGGAAGAGTTTAATAAATATAGGACTTCTAATGGGAGTTATAGCGGGGGCATGTGGTAACTATGCCGGTATAACCGTCGCATATTTAATAAAGGGAACTTTAGGAATGTAATTGATTATAGGCAAAAGATTTTTAAATTTAAAAGTCTTTTGTCTTAATTAAATTTATTGTTAATTATTAGGAGGATAAGAATGAGAGAATATAAATTGTATATATCAGGAATACTATATGGATATGTTTCTTATGAGGGAGAAAAAGTATATTACAAAGAGTTAGATGTATATGAAAACAAATTTCTAGATAAAGTTGAATTGACAAAAGAAAAAAATTTAGAAATAACTGACTTTTGTAAGATAAATCTTCTTGAGTTAACAGATAAAATAGAATACTATGAAAAACACTTAGATGGAAAAAGAAAATTCCTTAGAACTAAGTATGGTGAAACTTATGAATTAGCAGAGGATAATTATTATATTCAGAGAAGAAAAAAATTCCCACTAAATGTATTAAAAAGAAATGGTGAAATAGTTGCTTTCTTATGCTCTAATAGAGAATATTCTTCTATATTGGTAAAAGAAGGTTATGAAGATATTACTCCATTAAAAGCTTGGAAAGAAATAAAAGAACCTATTCACCCTGTTAAATATGAGGGAATGTTTGATGTTGAGATGAGAGATGGTATAAAATTATCAACTGATGTATTTCTACCAGCAGATATAGAAGGAGATATTCCTGCTATATTAGTACGTACTCCTTATGGAAAAGAACTTAATAATCAGTCATATTTTAAATACGTTCAAAGAGGATATGCAGTAGTAATACAGGACGTAAGAGGTAGAAATTTAAGCGAGGGAGAATGGATGCCAAATTATACAGAAGTAGAGGATGGCGACGACACTATAACTTGGATAGCAAATAGACCTTGGTGTAATAAAAAAGTAGGTATGATAGGTGGATCTTATCTTGGATATGTTCAGTGGGCAGCTGCAGCTAGTGGAAATCCATATTTATCAGCTATGGTAAGTATAGTTTGCGCAGGAAGTGCTTTTATGGACTTACCAAGAAGAGGAGGATGTTTAACATCAGGAATGTTAGCATGGGCATTCTCTGTATCTCAGAAAAAATTCAAACCTGAATTAATGGAAAGAGATGATTGGGAAGAAGTTTTAAATATAAGACCATTGGAAAATATACCAGAAATAGCATTAGGATACAAAGTTGATTTCCTTGATAATTGGTTTAAAAATCCAGACTATTGTAAATTCTGGGCTGATTCTGATTGGCATGCAAGAAGCAAGAGAACAGTTATTCCTACATTAATAATGTCAGGTTGGTTTGATGATAATGGAATGGGAACAACACAAGCTTTAGATATAGTTAAAGATTTCCCAGTAGGAAAAAGAAAGGTTATATTAGGACCATGGCAGCACAGTGGCAATTCAAGATATGATTTACATGGGGTTGACTTTGGAGCAAATGCGCTTAGATTCGATATAGACCTTAACTTCTTAAAATGGTTTGACCTTCATTTAAAAGGAATAGAGAATGGAATAGATAAAACATCTCCAGTAGAATATTATACAGTAGGGGATAATGAATGGAAAACAGCTGAAAATTGGCCAGTTCCAGAAACTGAAAAGGTTGAATTGTTCTTAGATAGTAAAGGAAATGCAAATACATCTTATGGAGATGGAAAAATAGTATTTGAAAATCCAACAGAGGAAAATGTTGATGAATATGAATATGATCCAAATAATCCATCTATACATATAATAGATATGTCAGAAAACGAAATAGAGGTTCCAGAGGATTATACAGAAGAAGAAAAACGAGATGATATGCTTTGCTATACAACTGATGTATTAGAAGAAGATTTTACAATAACAGGTGATATGGATGTTGAACTGTATGTTTCTTCTGATGCTGTCGATACAGATTTTATAGTTAGGATAACTGATGTAGATGAAAATGGTAAATCTATAAAATTAGCGGATGGAATTCTTGGAGCAAAATATAGAAATAGTTTTGAACACCCTGAATTTATGGAAGAAGGGAAAGTATATAAATTAAACATACTTACAACTAAGATATCTAATACATTTAAAAAGGGACATAGAATAAGAGTTACAATAACTTCAAGTGCTAAAAACTTTATATTCCCAAATAGTAATACTAAAGATGGATTTAATAGTGAAACTTACGTTGTAGCTAATAATAAAGTTCATCATGGTGGAAGATATTCTTCAAAAGTAACTATTAGAAAAGAGAATTAGAAACCCCCTATATTTATATATAAACAAAATATTTTTATTTTATTAAGAAAAAATCAGTAAGCAAAATGTTTACTGATTTTTTTGTGAAAACAATTAAAAAAATATATTTTTATTGGAAGAACAACTTGAAAAATACTGTTGACAATAACACTTGTACATGATAATATATACAAGTATGAGAATTAGATTCTCATTTCTCTGCTCTAAATAATTTAGAGCCGTTAAGTCCAAAGGGAGGTGAATTGTAGTGAGAGATTACGAATTAGTTTACGTTGTGAAACCAGTTCTAGATGAAGAAACTAGAGAAGGTGTACAGAACAAAATAAAAGAAATAATAGAAACTAATGGTGGTGAAGTAACTAAAGTTGACGCTTGGGGAAATAGAAAACTAGCTTACCCAATAGCTAAATTTACTGAAGGTTTCTACACACTAGTTAACTTCAAAGCTTCTGTAGAATTACCAAAAGAATTAGACAGAAACTTAAAAATAAACGAAAACGTAATAAGACACATGGTTGTTGTTTGTGACTAATCATATCTTATTTAAATAGGTGGTGTTTTTATGAATCAGGTTGTACTAGTAGGAAGACTTACTAAAGATCCAGAATTAAGATATATTCCAGGATCAGGAACACCAGTAGCCACATTTACTCTTGCAGTAAACAGAGATTTTACTAAAAGAGATGGCACAAGAGAAGCCGATTTTATTCCTATAGAAGTTATGGGAAAAGCTGCTGAGTTCTGCGCGAACTATCTTACAAAAGGTAGATTAGTAGCATGTAACGGGCAGATAAGAGTTGATAATTATCAAACTCAGACAGGCGAATGGAAGAACTTTACAAAAGTTAGCTGCAGACAGGTCGATGCACTTGAAAGCAAAAAAGTTGCTAGCGAAGGTTCTTACAACAATTTTGAGAATAATTACAGTAATAACATAAAAGAGAATCATAATGAACCAGCCTTTGAACCTAGTGGTCTGTCTTCAGACTTGGACCCAGAAGGTTTTGGAGCTGTGGACGATGACGACATACCATTTTAAAAAGGAGGGAAATTAGTCATGATGAACAAAAGAAGACGTAAGAAAAAAAGAGTTTGTCAGTTCTGCGCTGATAAAAACGCTAAAATAGATTACAAAGATACTCAGAGATTACAGAGATATGTTACTGAAAGAGGTAAAATATTACCAAGAAGAATATCAGGAACATGTGCTAAACATCAGAGAGAATTAACAAAAGCTATAAAAAGAGCTAGAAATATAGCACTTTTACCTTACACATTAGACTAGTAAATAATAACGGATAAAATCCTATCGAGCCGTGCTCGATAGGATTTTTTTCGTTATTATAAAAAATTTTATTGAATTGTGTATCATGTGTACGATATCATTAAAGACTTTTATATATATCTATTTGTGATATAATATTAATATTAGGGTATTAATAAAATATACAAAATTAAAGGTGTATTTATTAATTAAAAAAAGATTTAAATTTATAGCTACTAATAAATGTAGCTCAATAAAACTAATAATAGATATGACAGGAGAGGAAAAATGAAAAAACAGAACCAAACGGTAACTGTAATGCTAATGACAGCAGTAGCAATATTTCTAACACTTGGAACTACTAGTCTTACTACTGCATCAATGGCAATAGTATTTACAGTATGTATACCTTTTGCGATAGTTGGAATGATATCTACTGAAAAACAAAGTATGGTAGCATTTGTTGTTTCGGTACTAGCTATATTTGGTTTGACAGATGTTAGGTATGCTATGGAGGTTGTTGTAACATTTATCATACCGTCTATTTTAGTCGGGCGACTTATCGACTCGGCAAGTGAAAAAGATGACGAAGAACGACAGGAACCAATCTATATGGGAATAATTATTTTCATTTTATCGACAATAGCATACGTTATAATAGCTAAATATATGATGAATATAGATGTTGTAAAGCAGCTTACAGACACATTTGCTCAAATATCAAAGACGCGGCTAGAAAATATGCCAAAAGAACAGTTAAATATTCTTGGAAGTGTAACGGCTACAGAGCTTACGGATATGTTTAGAAATATGATAGTTTCATTATTATTTATTCAGTCTGGAATATGTGTATTCTTTACATATTTCTTAGGTGGAGCAATAGCTAAAAGAATAACAGATAAGAACTTAAATAGAATAAGAATGTCTGGTTTTTATTTACCAGGAAATGCAGTGGTTATAACATTTGTTATATACCTTGCAGTATTTGGGCTTTCATATATGGATACAGGTCTAAATACTACTGTTATAATGGGAAATTTACAGATAGTATTTAATATAATGTTTATGATGCAAGGAATTTCTGTATGTATATACTTTATAAAGACTAGAATTGTTCAAGGAAGAGGGGGAATAATATTCCCAGTTATATTGATTGTTACTCTAGGAGTGATGGGTGGAGGTACACTTATAGCTCTACTAGGTATGCTTGATTGTATTATGGATTTTAGAAAGATTAAACCTAAAATGAGAAAATCCATATAGGAGGATTGAAATGAACGTAAAGCCAAATTTAGATAGAAGTAACCGAGAAAATATAATATATCTGGTTATAATGCTTATTGGAGGAGCAGCTCTTTTATATTATAATGCATTAGCTGGAATTGGATTTATAGCTGTATCGGGGATAGTATTCTACCTTAATTTAAAAAATAATGAATCAAAAAAAATAGAATGGATGAGATATGTTGAAAATCTATCTTTAAATATGGATAAAATCGCTAAAAAGGCGATAAGATACCTACCAATACCTATGTGTGTAATAGAATTTAATGGAAAGATAACTATGCACAATGATAAATTCTCAGAAATTATAGGTAGAGATAGACTATTAGATGAAAATATTAAAGATGTTGTAGGAGAAATTGATTTAACAAAGGCATTAAATGATGAAAATGAAATGTACTCTGAAATAGAATACAAAGATAAAAGATATAGTATAGTGTATAGAGTAATAAAAAATAGAACAAATTCAGATGTAGATTATATGATGGTTCTTTATTGGTTAGATAAAACAGATTATTTAAATCTTAAAGAAAAATATATAAATGAAAAAACAGTTATAGGAATTATAGAAGTAGATGGATATGAAGAGGTTATAAAAAGTGCAGATGAAGAAAATAGACCTTTAATAACTGCAGATATCGAAAGGGTATTGTCTACTTTTGAAACTGAATCAAATGCTGCTATGAAGAGAGTATCTAAGGATAAATTCTTCTTAGTAATGAATAGAGAAGAGCTTAAAAAGATAGAATTAGACAAGTTTGAAATACTAGACAAAATCAGACATATAGATCATGGAAATACTCTACCAGTTACAATAAGTATGGGTGTAGGTATAGATGGTGAAACTATAAATGATAATTTTAAAATGGCAATTGGAGCACTAGATTTAGCACTTGGTAGAGGTGGAGATCAGGTTGTTGTAAAAACTAATGACAACTTCTCATTCTATGGAGGTAAATCAAAGGCTGTTGAGAAAAAGACTAAAGTTAAATCAAGACTAATTGGTCATGCACTTAGAGAAATTATAAATCAGAGTGAAGATATTCTTATAATGGGACATAGATATCCGGATATGGATGCTATGGGTGCTGCTGTAGGAATATATGACCTTTGTAAGGCTTGTGGTAAAGAGTCTAATATAGTTTTAGAAAATGTAAATGATTCTATAGAAATATTTGCCCAAAAGATAAAAAGGGACAAATACTACAAGGGTATTTTTATAAATCATGAAACCGCAATAGAAAGATGTAAAGAGGATACACTTGTAATAGTTTTAGATACACATAGACCAAACTTTACAGAATGCCCTCAGCTTTTAGATATATCAGATAAAGTTGTTGTTATAGACCATCATAGAAGAGGTGTTGAATTTATAAGCGACACAGTGCTTTTATTCCACGAAATATATGTATCTTCTACTTGTGAGATGGTTACAGAGCTTATTCAGTATATGGATGAAAATATAAAAATAAATAAAATGACTGCAGAAGGATTATTAGCCGGTATAAACTTAGACACTAAAAACTTTGCTTTTAAAACTGGTGTAAGAACATTTGAAGCGGCATCTTATTTAAGAAAAATTGGAGCAGATACAATAGAAGTTAAAAAGCTGTTCAATGCAGATATCAGCGACTTTACGACTAAAGCAGAAATTATTCAAAATACAAAAATTATAAATAATAGAATTTGTATCGGATATACTTCTTCAGAAATTGACAATGTAAATGTAATTATAGCCAAAGCAGCTGATGAGCTTTTAAACATCAGACAGGTAGAGGCTTCATTTGTACTAGGTCAAAAGGATGGAAAAGTATTCATTAGTGCTAGATCTTTAGGAGATATAAATGTACATGTAATGATGGAAAAATTAGGCGGTGGCGGTCATATAGACATAGCTGGTGCACAGCTTAAAAACGTATCTCTTAAAAAAGCATACAATATGGTACATGAAATAATAGAAGAATTCTTAGAGGAGGATAAATAGATGAAAGTAATATTATTAAAAGACGTAAAAGGTACAGGTAAAAAAGGAGAAATGAAAGAAGTTAGTGATGGTTACGCAAGAAACTTCTTATTCCCTAAAAAAATGGCTGTACAGGCAGATGCAGGAAATATAAAAGAATTAAAAGAAAAACAGAAATCACAGGAATTCCACGCTCAGAAAGAATATGATGAAGCAGTACTTCTTGGAAAACAGATGGAAGAAATAAACATAGAAATATACACTAAAGCTGGAGATGGCGGAAGATTATTCGGTTCAATAACTTCTAAAGAAATAGCAGAACAGCTTAAAAAACAGAAAGGTATAACTATAGATAAAAGAAAAATAAATCTTGATGAACCAATAAGAGTTTTAGGATCAAGAAGAGTAGAAATAAAAATACATCCAAAAGTAACTACTAACATAAGAGTAGATGTTAAAGAAAAAAATAAATAAGATAGGGTAGAGAAATGGGAGATATAACCAGAATACCACCTCATAGTGTCGAATCAGAGCAGTCTATTTTAGGTTCAATACTGCTTGATAAAGACGCTATAATAACAGTAGCGGAGACAATTACTCCGAGCGACTTCTATAAAGATGCTCATAGAGTTATATACGAAAGTATGATGGCTCTTAATAATAAAAATGAACCTATTGATATGGTAACATTAACAGATGAGCTTAGAAAAAGAGGCTACCTAGATGATATAGGTGGTGTAACATACTTAACAAGTTTATCTACAATAGTTCCTACAACATCAAATGTAAAATACTATGCAGACATAGTAAAAGAAAAATCAGTACTTCGCCAGCTTATAAAAGCTTCTAACGACATAATAAATTTAGGCTATGGAAGTGGAGAAAGCGCTGAGAATGTATTAGATTTTGCGGAAAAGAAAATATTTGATATTTCTCAGGAAAGAACAAATGATGATTTTAAGCCGATAAATCAAGTTCTTATGGATACATACGATATGATAGAGTCTATATACTCTAATAAGAGCGATGTAACTGGAGTAACTACAGGGTTTAAGGACTTAAACAAAAAGATAAATGGACTACAGAGAACAGACTTAATACTAGTGGCAGCAAGACCTGCTATGGGTAAAACTGCATTTGCACTTAACTTAGTACAAAATGCAGCTATAAAAGGAAATGCTTCAGTTGCTGTATTCAGTTTGGAAATGTCTAAGGAGCAGCTTGCTCAGAGAATGATTGCAGCTCAGTCAAATGTAGAGCTTAAGAAAATGAAAACAGGTACATTAAACGATGCAGACTGGCCTAGGATAATAAGTGCAATGGCGGTTATGTCAGATGCAAAAATATTTATAGATGATACACCAGGTATAAAGATAAATGAACTTAGATCTAAGTGTAGAAAACTAAAAATGGAGCAGGGACTTGATTTAGTTATGATAGACTACCTTCAGCTTATGGAAAGTGATTCTAAGAATGAAAGTAGACAACAGGAGATATCTAAAATATCTAGATCTCTTAAAATACTAGCTAAGGAATTGGATTGCCCTGTTGTTGCACTATCTCAGTTATCGAGAGCACCAGAGCAGAGAGCAGACCACAGACCAGTTCTTTCAGATTTAAGAGAATCTGGAGCTATAGAACAGGATGCCGATATAGTAATGTTCCTTTATAGAGATGAATATTATCATTCAGATTCAGAGAAAAAAGACTTAGCAGAAGTAATAATTGCTAAAAATAGACATGGAGAAACAGGTTCTGTTGAGCTTGTTTGGATGGGTTCTATACAGCGTTTTGGCGATAAAGTTAAAGATTTATAATTTTTTATATCCACAGAATATAGGTTCGCAAGCCTTGAATTCTGTGGATATTTTTTTGATTTATATAAGGAATGTTGAAAAATAAACAAATAAGATATCAACAATATCCACAAGTGAATTGTTGATAAGTGTTGATAACTTTTTTGAATAAATTTATGCAAAAAAAATTAAAAAAAGTGTTGACGAGAAGGGTCATTATAGATATAATATTACTTGTGGTTGAGGGAACACATTAAAAACCTTCAAAAATACAGGATGTGGTCTATTAGCTCAGTCGGTAGAGCACTTGACTTTTAATCAAGGTGTCCCGCGTTCGAATCGCGGATAGATCACCACTTCAAGGCCCGTTGGTCAAGCGGTTAAGACACCACCCTTTCACGGTGGTAACAGGGGTTCGATTCCCCTACGGGTCACCATCTTTTTTATTAATATTTTTTAGTGTGGGGTTATAGCTCAGCTGGGAGAGCATCTGCCTTACAAGCAGGGGGTCACAGGTTCGAGCCCTGTTAACCCCACCATTAAAACTGAACACGCTGGTGTGGCTCAATTGGTAGAGCAGCTGACTTGTAATCAGCAGGTTGTAGGTTCGAGTCCTATCACCAGCTCCATATATACTTTAAATCTGGATGCTTAGGCCGGATTTTTTTTTACCCATTTTTAAATAATTTTGTTATTGAGAAAATTAAATGACTAAATGGAAATGACAATCATTTACAGTTATATAAAGGTGTGGTATTATAATAATTAGGAAAGCAAATACCCCCATTTGTCTGCAGGGGATGAGTATATAAATTAGCACTTTATATATTGCCATTAGTATTTGTGCCGATTAAAAACACACTACTTCTTAAAATAGATACTATCGTATTTTTTTACGATGGTATCTTTTTTTTGTGGAAATTGAGAAAAAAGATAAAATAATGCTAATGAAAATCATTTACAGAGAAAAGACATATATGATATATTATATTCAGGCTTAAAAATTATCGCGGCAAAATTTAATTTTTAAGGAGAAGAAAAATGGCAAAAATGATGGGACCAAGATTCAAACAGTGTAGAAGACTTGGATTAAATGTATGTGGACATCCAAAAGCAATGGATAGAGCAGAAAGAGGAACTTCAAGAGCGGATAAGAAATTATCTCCATATGGAACACAGCTACTTGAAAAACAGAGATTAAAAGCTTACTATGGTGTACTAGAAAAGCAGTTTGCAAACTATGTACACAAAGCAGAAAAATCAAAAGAATCAACAGGTACTTTACTTGTTCAGCTATTAGAATGTAGATTAGACAATATAGTATACAGACTAGGGCTTGCATCTTCCATAAGACAAGCACGTCAGATGGTTGTACATGGTCATATTTTAGTTAATGGCAAAAAAGTAGATAGACCTTCTTTTGGTTTAAATGTAGGCGATGTAGTATCTTTGAGAGAAAAATCTCAGTCTAATGCAATGTTTAAAGAGAATTTTGAAAACAGCGAATTAAACACACTTCCTTATATCGAAAAAAATATGGAAAAATTCTCTGGTACGCTAATTAAAAGGCCTGAAAGAAATGAAATACCAATAGAGATTAACGAAATCCTAGTGGTAGAGTACTACTCAAAATTATAATCATTCTACAAATGGAGGATATCGCATATGTATTTATGCGATGTCCTTCTTTTTTGTGATATAATGAAAAAAATATTAATTATTGGAGGATGGATTATGAAAGTTACATTTTTAGGTCATTCAGTAGTATTAATAGAAAAAGATGGATTTAAAGCTATTATAGATCCATTTATTACAGGAAATGAACTATGTCCAATCAAAGCAGATGAATTAAATGATTTGACTCATATATTTATAACACATGGACATTCAGACCATATGGGAGATTGTGTGGAACTTGCTAAAAAATGTGATGCTACAGTAATTGCAAATCATGAAATAGCTCATTACCTAACTAAAAAAGGACTAGATGTACATTCTATGCATATAGGTGGAAAATTTAAATTTGATTTTGGAAGTGTAAAAATGACACCAGCTCTTCATGGTTCAGGGATAGAAGATGGAGATGATATGCTTTATGGAGGAAATCCTTGTGGATTTTTAATAGAAATTGATGGCAAGAAATTATACCATGCTGGAGATACAGGTCTTACAATGGATATGAAACTTCTTGAAGATGAGCATATAGACTTGGCATTTCTTCCAATAGGTGGAAACTTTACAATGGATGTAAAAGATGCAGCAAGAGCTTGTGAATTTATAAAACCAGATAGAGTAGTACCAATGCATTATGATACTTTTGATTTAATAAAAGCAGATCCTAAAAAATTCAAAAAGAGAGCTGAGTATGCAGAAGTAGTAATACTAAATCCTGGAGATATTGTTGAATTATAAAATAAAAGTGCTGTCGTAAAATATTTACGCAGCACTTTTTTCTATACTTCCCATCTTAAATCATGACCTAAGAATTCTAATATTCTAAAGTTACCTACTATTCTAGAGAATGTTCTCTGAGAATATAGCTCAACTATTTTTGTAGAGTCTAAATTTGTAGATATAATAATTTTCTTGCCAGCAAGAAGTCTAGTATTAACTATATTAAAAATCTCTCCACTAGAGAATGAGTTATTTAATTCTGTCCCTAAATCGTCTATAATTAACAAATCACAGTCGAAAAGATTTTTATAGTTTTCGTCGTTGATTCTAGAATCCTCATCTTTTCTAAACTTATAGTTTTCTAAAATCTCAAGTATTCTAAATGCAGTCTGGTATATAACACTGTAACCTTGGTCTAGCAAAGCTTTGGCGATACAGTTGCACATGTATGTTTTTCCTAACCCTGTTGCACCATGGAAAAATAGATTTGAATTGTTGTCTTGTGCAAACTCATTAACAAAAGAATCGCATACAGATAAAATCTTCAGTATATTTTGCTTTGGAGATATATTCTTTCCTTCAATTATCTCATCAGAGAATATACTCAAATCAAAGTTTTCAAAGTTTTCTTTTTCTAAAACTCTGCTTAAATTCGACATTTTATAGGCTTCATTGATAATTGCCTGTTTAAGACAAGTACATTTTTTACCTCCACCTAAAAAACCAGTATCCTTACATTTTGGACAGCTGTATTGCATTTCAAGGTAGTTTTCTGGTATTCCATTTTCGGCTAAAATCTGTTTTTTTCGATTAACAAGTTCTTCCATTTCACGCTTACATTCATAGACGATTTCTTCTCTTGCCTTAGTATCTTTTAAAACAGCCTTTGTAAGTCTAAGACCAGATATGGAAATTTCATCATCTATTTTCTTTATTTCAGGAAGAGATTCATAAATAGACTGTTTTCTTTTTTCTAGTTTTTCTTCATTATCATCTCTTTTTCTTTGATATTTTAAGAGAATATCTCTAATTTTTTCCTCTTTCATACAAATTCATCCTTTCTAAAGATAAAGCTACTTAAATTTCTTTTCCTGGCTTTTTCTAATTTTCTCTTCAAGTTGCTCAGGAGTGTACTTAGTAACAGTTTCTTCAAAGTTTTTAAATTTATTATAGCTTGTAGGAGCTTTTGATGTAGTTTTAGCATATGAGCGAGTGGCCTTTTTGCTGTTTTGCTCCTTTTGTTTTTCAAGTTCTTTTTCTTTTTCCTTCCGCTTAAACTCTTCAACGGCTTTAAGCTCGGCAAGTGTGTGTATTTCTTCATTTGCCCAGTTTTTGACTATTCCGTTTATATATGAGATAGAAGGAGTGGTAACATTTTTAGATTTTGAACAAGCCTCTAAAACTAGCTCAATATCGGCATTATATACGTCAAACCAAGTATCCATTGCCTCTTTTTCGGCGCGAGTAGGTTCTCTTCTAAATCCAAGCTCATTGAAAACAATACGATACATTGAATATCTCTGACTTCTCTCAGCAAAACTGTCCTCAACATCTTTAACTGTATAAAGATTAGAATCGTACCAATTCCTAATAATAGCTTCGACGTATTTTAAAGGTTTAACGGCTCCAGTCTGATCTTTTGCGTGCTGATATGCACATATAATCATATCATCACTCATATTATACTTATCCATAATTTCCATTATAGATATTTTTTCTGTAGCTTCTAAATATCTACCTATAATTTTGTTTATCTCATTAAACATTTTACGTACTTTAGGATTTGAATTTCTATCTACTACACCATCTGCACTAGATGAAACAGATTCCGTTGGTTTAGACGTATTTCTTAGATAAAGAGCATCCAAATCTATAAACTCTACAGAAAAATTAAACTCATCGTCCAAATCTTCAGAGTGTATCTTTATAAGCCCTGCACTTTCCCAAAATTTCCAAGCATTGACTACATCAGAAAGTGGGATGTTTAGATTTTGGGCGATTGATGAATTGTCAAAACGTGGATTAGAGTGGATGTCTGTGGCCATTCTATAACCAAGTAAATATACCTTAACAGCTAATCCATCAGCCATCGGCATAAATATATCGATAAAAACATTGGATATTATAGTCGATCCAAAGTTAGTTGCATTTTCTTCTATAAAAAACATTACATCACCTCAAGAATAATTATATCATACAAAAAAGAAACGCATAGAATAATGTTAATTGGAAATAATAAAAAATATTGAAGTTTTACAAACTTAAAATGTGAATAAAAAATTATATTTTGCAAGTTATACCAACAAAATAGCAAGCTGTACCAAGTGTATTGTTTTTAAAAATATATGGAATATAATGAAATTAAAGAAGGAGATAGAGATACATAGGGGGTGTAGAAAATGAAGGAAAGAAGAAAAATAGATTTATTTGGAGCAATAACAATGTTGGTAATTTCTATGGCTGCATTCTATTTAAAGAATAGTGTAGGAGCAGAAATGATAGGATTACCTTTAGAAAGTTTTGTATATATAGGAATAGGAATTTTCATTTTAGGTTTAATCTACACAATAATGGAAACAAAGATGCAGCTTCCTTATTTCTACGGAAGAAGTCAAAGTGGTGGTTCAAATGCCAATTCATTTGTAGTTATGGGTATTGGAGCAGGATTAATAGGAAGTAGTATAGCAAGTGAAGTAGTTATAACTATTGTTCTTATAGCTGTAGCTATAGCAATTAGAATGTTTATGGATAAGAGATACAAAGAAAAGAATGAAATAGAGTAAAAAATATAATTAATTAATAATATAATGCTTGAAATGTAATAAAAAAGGCTATCGAAAATATAAAATCGATAGCCTTTAAATACATATACTAATGCTGAGTAGAGAAGTTTATATTACTTCCATTAGTTTTTAGCACTACATTTCCATTTATATCTGTTCTAAATATTTTAGAACCTATATTTTTAAGTCTGTTTAATACACTAGCTTTTGGATGTCCGTAGCTATTTTTACCAACAGATATAACAGAATACTCTGGTTTAACTTTATTTAAAAATGACTGAGTTGTAGATGTATCAGAGCCATGATGACCAACTTTTAAAACATCTACATCGACAAGTTTATTTTGGTTAATCATATCTTGTTCTGTTATTGACTCGGCATCACCTGTAAGAAGAACTTCTGTATTATTGTAGTCTAAAAGAGCTACTACACTATCTTCATTGTTATCAGAATAGTCATTTGTAGGGTGTACAAATTTTATCTCAGCTCCACCTTTTACAAATTTAGTACCAGTTTTAGCATCATTTATACTACATTTTTCAGATTTGGCAAGAGATAGTACATTTTTCCAAGTCTTTGTATTGTGAGGTGCATCTAATGGATAATAGAAGTTTTTAATTTTTAAGTCTCTAAAAACATCCTGCATTCCACCGATATGATCTGCATCTGGATGAGTAGCTATAAGGTAGTCTATTTCCATATTCTTTTCTTGAGAGTATAGGTAATTGACCACTGTATCACCAGCATTAGATTTACCAGCGTCTATTAGAATATCAGTACCATCGGGCATTTCTATGTAAGTAGAATCTCCTTGACCTACATTTATAAAATGAACTTCCATATTTTTATTTGGTTGAGGAGGATTTGGTTTTGAAGTAACCCCATTTGCTGCGTCGATACACTCATTTATAGTTGGTTGGTCTATTTTACCAAGAGCTGTCAGCTTAGTAGCACCTTTAAGTATTGATTTATCGCTACCTTTTTTTACAAGAACAACAGGTGTGTTTTTAGCTATTGGAGAAACTGTGAGTGCGTCGACTAAAACAGCGTGGTTTGATAGGTAGAACTCAGTTGGAGATTTATAGAAATGATTTATAATCTTTTTATTAGTCTCAAATCTATCTTTTCCACCAAGTCTAGTTGCATTTGTACTATTTTTTAGTGAATCACTCATTACAGCACTTGATCCAATTACATAAGTTTTAATTCCATTTGTGCTGAATGGAATTGATTTACCATTTGTAAGAATTATAGGAGATGAATCTCTACATGCTACAGGAGAAACACTCATAGCATCTGCTTCACCCTTAACACCATTGACTAATATAATCTGATTTACATCTGTTATTTCAGATATTTTCTTAGCAACAGCGTAACTAGTAGAATATCTGTCATTTCCACCAATTCTTTCTACATTTATTCCCATAGATGAAATCTGAGATTTTACAGAATCGGATATTGCATTGCTATTACCGATTATGTAGACATTTTCTACATTTTGAAGTCTTTGTAATGTAACATCTGGGATAGAGTTTTTCTTAACTAGAAGAATTGGAGCATTTACAGCACCAGAAAGTCCACTAGCACTAAGACCGTCTACTAGTGTGTTATCACTGTTGACTAAGATTGCGTTTTTGTAGTTTTGTTTATCTGCTATTATTGCAGCAGTTTCATATCTATTAGATCCTTTTATAGTTTGTACATTAGAAAGAGCACTCGAATTTGGTGCAAATGGAAGTACTAAAGCCATAGAAAGAGCTATAGATATAATTTTTTTAGATAATTTCATTGAAATTAACCCCTTTCATATATTATTGCCAATATATTTAGAAAATATACTATGATTTTATAATATCATAGTATTTATCAACAAACAATAATTTAAAATAATTGATATGACAAAAGATTAAATAAAAAATAGGGTGGTGAATATTATGCCAGAAGCAGTAGTAGAAATAGTTAGAACATGTCTAGGATTTTTCTTAGTAATTTTTGGATATATAGCTTCGATAAAAGAAAGATATATGGGTATGCC
>Oklahoma_p2__coassemble_328_pt1 | contig 46172 bp, 56 predicted proteins | sample Oklahoma_p2__metabat2_high_PE_021 | metagenome-assembled genome bin Oklahoma_p2
AGAACTAACAGAAGACACTTGGGAAATTTATATGGACGAAAGAGACAAACTTATAGATGCCTAACTTAATAAATGTGTTCATTCTAGGTCTTGTGGGCTATGTAGCCCACGAAACCTGGAGGATATATAAGAAAGGGAGATAAGATGGATAAGAGAGAACGCACAGACCTTGAAATAGAAGGTATGAGAAAACGAATAAGTGATGAGTGCAAGTTTGGTATATCACGCACCTTACCTTGCGACCATTGTAAAATAGCAAGAGCATGTAAGAGATGCTATGACACACCAAGTCATAACGGTTGTGACGATTGGGAAACTGTTGATGTATTAGCAGCTTATGAACTTTTAAAGGAGGACAAATAAAATTAATATGTTCGAGATAATAATTAATTTCATAATGGAAGTAGTTGCAATAGTATTATTTGCAGCACTTAGTGGAACACTTTGTTTTCTACTTTTATCAGCTTTAAAGATGTTTATAGATGAAATGAGAGGTGAGTAACTTGTCAAGAAAACACATTAATTCAGTAAGGGACAACTTAAGCTGGATAAGAGAAGAGATAGAAGATGACTTAAGAAACGAGTATATAGGTATTAAAGATATAAAGGAAATGCTTAGATATGCTGAAAGATTTTGCGAGGATCTAAGATTTATACTTTATGATTTACAAGATGAGGAGGACGAATAAATGAACATAGTAGAGGCTTTAAAACTAGCAAAGGAGCAGGGAAAGAAAGTTAGACCTGTGGCAGAAACAGACGTGTGTTTAGTGTATATCAAGTCTAGGGATAAATTTGATATGAGAAACATTGAAACAGATAAATATGTAAATACTTTTGATGGAGCAACAATAAAAGGAATATTTGCAGATTGGGAGGTTGTAAAGGAAAAACCAAGCAAACAGACACAGTACAAAATAGATTCAATGAAATTTCAGATAGTTAGGTATTGCGGCAACCAAAAACGTTGTAGTACATGCAAATTGTTTGGGAATTGTATAAACTCAAAAAATGAGTCAATCGCTCCAATTTTATGTAAGCTTGACGATTGGAGTTTAAAAGATATAGTTGAAGCCTATCACATTCTAAAAGAGGCAGGTGAGATATAAATGTTAGAGATATTATTATGCACAGTAATAATAGTAAACATATTATTTTTTATAGTAGTAACTATTAAATTTATAAAAGAAGAAAGAAAAATAAGTAAAGAAATTGAGTACCTAGAAAAAATAATGCAAGATGATAATTTATCAGTAGCTGAAAAGCTAGAATTATTAGACAGAATGTAGGTGAGATATAGATGAGTTACATTGCTAAAACAGTATTAATCGCATTACTGCTTTTAATACCACTTTACTTTTTAATAAAAGACTTAGCTAAAAACATAGAATGGTTACTAGATCATTGGAACGATTAGGAGGAATAGAATATGTATACAAACTTTCAAAATGCACTACTTGAATTATTAAAAGGTAGAAAAATAAGAAACTGTAATTGGGATAAACACGAATATATAAAATTAGAAAATGGAGAACTAAGGGACTTCAACAACCGCCCCTGTGAATTAAATTTAGCAGAAGAGGGTAGCATAAGATACCAACTTACTTATCAGTGGGAAGTCTTACCGACTGCTGAAGAGTTATTAATAGTAAAAGGTAAAGCCTATGATGTAGCTAGGTTTTGTTATGAAATAGAAAATTGTGAGAATTGTCCAATGTATAAGTATTGTAGAAAAATAGCAGACGTAGAAGATGATTACCTTATAGACGTTCTAACATGTAATGGTATGCAATCAGATGAGTGGTTCAGAAAAAATATGGACACTTTAAACGAGATGTGAGACAAGCTTAATAAGGAGGAATAGATATGGCAGTTAATAGCCATGAAGTATGGAGCGAAAAAGACAAACAATTCATAATAGACAATTGGAAAAGTATGACAGATGACGAGTTAGCAAGTGCTTTAGGTAGAACACGTAAAGCAATAGGTCTTATGAGGCACAGGCTTAAACTTGCAAGACCTAACAACTATGTTACTGATGAAGAGAAACGATTTATAAAAGCAAACATGGGGAAACTTACAATTCGTCAAATTGCTGAAAAACTAGGCAAGCCCCTTGGTACCACATATAAGATAATTGAAAGAGTGTGTCCACGTAAAAATTCTGAAAAACGTTGGAATCACTACAATGATAAAGATGTTATGTTTCTAGAAGTAAATTGGAAGACAATGTCAATTTATGAATTAGCTGAAGTACTTGGTAAACCGTCTAAGTCTATAGCTACTAAACTTGTAAGAGATGGAATACTTGACAGAGAGGAGTGATATGTTGATAGACGCAATATTAGTTTTACTACTTGGGCTTTTGCTAGCCCAGGTAGTTAATTTTTTCTAAAGAAAGGAGATAGCACATGATTATTACAGACTTTAAATCTTGTGTAGATAGAAAAGGTAGAGAACTTGACCTATCTTGGGACGAGATACTTGACAAGTTTAGCAAGCCGTTTATAACACATGAAACACTAGAAGAGTATAAAAAAATGAGTAAGGACGAGCAAGCTAGTGTAAAAGATGTTGGAGGGTTTGTAGGGGGCAAGCTAAAAGATGGTAGTAGGAAAAATGGCTGTGTGATTAACAGATGTATACTTACACTTGATATAGATTATCCTGCTAAAGGAATATTAAATTTAATAGGGGAATATAAATATCTTATATATTCAACTCATTCAAGTTGGAAAGGTCATGAGAGATACAGACTACTTATTCCGTTAGATCGCCCAGTTGATGATTTAGAATACGAGGCAATTGCAAGACGTGTAGCAGATGATATAGGCATAGAGATGTTCGACGATACTACATACCAACCTAATAGACTGATGTATTATCCATCCGTATCTAAAGACAATGACTATCACGCTTACGATGAGGACAAGTACGACTTCCTATGTGCTGATGATATACTGGACACTTATACAGATTATCACGACATATTATCTTGGCCACGTTCAAGCAGAGCAGCCGGGAATATAGAGAGAAAACTTAAGAAGGTAGAAGACCCTACAATTAAAGATAATGAAGTCGGTACGTTTTGTAGGGCGTACAATATCCACGAAGCAATAGAAACTTTTTTACCAGATATTTACGAACCAACTCTTTTAAAAGATAGATACTCATACACTCTAGGGAGTTCATACGGTGGTGCAATAACTTATGAAGATAAGTTTTTATATTCACATCATGCAACAGACCCTACAAGTGAACAGCTGGTTAACTCTTTTGACCTGGTGCGTATACATAAGTTTGGAGAACTTGACAAGGATTCAGTTAAATCAGGTGTGAAAGCTCCATCTTATTGTAAAATGCTTGAATTTTGCCAAAATGACAGTGGATTTAAAGCACAATTTAACAAGGACGTTGAATTAAGGGCTGAGAGCGTTTCTAAGGCGTTTGAAAGTTTCGAGGATACAGACATAGACGAGAATGCTTATACGCTCGAATACGAGTTCACTGAAAATGGAAAAATCAAGTCAACTGTAGGAAATGTATTAATTTTTCTTAAATCTAGCAACAAAATAAAAAATCACGTTTGGTTTGACACTTTTTCTAATAAAGTAATGACTGACGGAGACCTTCCATGGAGAAGAGAAAAAATTGAATCTGAATGGGACGACTCAGATGATGCCGGTTTAAGATATATGGTAGAAGAAGCTATAGGAATTTCTTCCAAAGCAAAAATAGATGACGCACTTTCAAACTATTTAACTCTTAATGCTATAGACCCAGTTAAAAATTATTTAGAGAGTTTAGAATGGGACGGCGTAAAAAGAGTAGATAATCTACTTATCAATTATCTAGGTGCAGAAGATATAGAATATAACAAGTACACAATTAGAAAAGTTTTAGCAGCTTCTATTGCTAGAATTTACGAACCTGGGAAAAAGTTTGACACTATGATGGTTTTAAGTGGTGCACAGGGTATGGGTAAATCAACTTTCATACGTGTACTAGGTGGCAAGTGGTTTTCTGATTCACTTGTTACTGTGCAAGGTAAAGAAGCTTTTGAACAGCTACAAGGCGTATGGTTTGCGGAAATGGGAGAACTAGCAGCAACTAAAAAAGCTGATATAGAAAACATAAAACACTTCTTAAGTAAGCAAGAGGATAGATTCAGACAAGCTTATGGAAGACGTACCAAGAATTATAAAAGAAGATGTGTAATAATCGGTACTACAAACGATGAACAGTTTTTAAGAGATTGGACTGGTAACAGACGTTTCTGGCCTATCGAATGTGGAGTTGAGGACGCTAAAAAGAATGTATGGCAAGATCTAGAAAAAGAACGTGACCAGATATTCGCTGAAGCAGTGCAAATCTACAAAAGTGGAGAACTACTTTACTTAAATAGAGAACAAGATAAAGAAGCTGTTAAAATGCAAAAGGCACATACAGAAAGCAACAGTAAAGAAGGTTTAATAGTTGAATACTTAGACACTTTAATACCTTCTAGTTGGGAGAGTTGGAGCACGAACGATAGAAAACTATGGTATCAAAGCCCGGAGGCTTTCTCAATCGAAGATTCAGAACTTGTTAGACGTGACAAGGTAAGTGCTATAGAAGTGTGGTGTGAATGCTTTGGATATAATAAAGGGAATATAAAAAACACTGACAGCAGGGAAATAAATGCTATACTTTCAAGCTTACCTGACTGGAGAAAATATAGAAGTAGTACAAGGTTTGGGATATATGGACATCAGAGGGGGTATTATAGAAAATGATGGAAAAGGATATAGAAAAATACTTTTGTAACTTGGTAAGTGCAAAAGGTGGTAAAGCTATAAAGGGAGCTGGCACAGGTGTTGCTGGCTTTCCTGATAGAATAGTTTTAAAACCTGGTGGGAAAGTATTCTTCACAGAACTTAAAGCACCTGGAAAGAAGCCTAGAAAATTACAAGTACACGTTATAAGTTGGCTTATAGATATGGGCTTTAGTGTGTATGTGGTAGATAGTAAAGAAAAAGCTTGTGAGGTGGTAGAAAATGAATTTTAAACCTCATAATTACCAAAAAACTGCAATTTCTTTCATTAAAATGCACGATAGATGCGCTTTATTTTTAGATATGGGACTTGGTAAGACTGTATCAACTCTTACAGCCTTAAATGATTTAGAAAATGATTATAAATTAAAAACGGCAAATCCAATTTTACCTAAAAACGGCAAATCGAGTTTTACCAAAACGGCAAATCTGATTTTACCTTCACGAATGAAAACGGCAAATCCAATTTTACCAAACGGCAAATCCAATTTTACCAAAACGGCAAATCGGTTTTCACCTTTTCCTTGTCTTGTCATAGCTCCGAAACGTGTGGCACTTACCACGTGGACAGATGAAGTCCAGAAGTGGGACCATTTAAAGCGCCTTGACGTTGTAAGTGTTGCAGGTCTTACACCTGCCAAACGTGGGAAAGTCCTGAAGGAAGCACATGACATATACGTTATTAACGTTGACGTCGTGCCGTGGCTTGTTGAGTTCTTCGGTAAGTCCTGGTCGTTTAATACTGTAGTATTAGATGAGCTTTCCCTTTTTAAGTCCCCAAGTAGCAAACGCTTTAAGTCCTTAAAGAAGGTTATAAGACAATCTAAACGTGTCATAGGTCTTACGGGTACACCCCTACCTAACGGATACGAGGACCTCTACAGTCAAATCTATTTGTTAGATGGCGGGGAAAGACTCGGAAGGACTTTGACGGCATACCGTGAAAGGTTTTTCGTGCCTGACAAGGTAAATTATCAAACCGGCGCAGTGTACAGTCGAAAGCTTAGAAGTCCAGAAAGTAAGACCAAGATTGATAATGCTATCTCGGATATTTGCTTGTCTATGAAAGCTAAGGACTATTTAACTATGCCACCACTTACGATTAATAATATCTCTTTGTCTTTAGATCCGAAAACTTTAAAAGCTTATAAGGAACTAGAAAAAGAGTATATATTAGAAGTCGACACGGAAAACATAACCGCCCAAAGTGCAGCAAGTGTTAATATGAAACTCGCACAACTTGCCAATGGCGCCGTATATTCCGAAAGTGGCGAAGTGGTCCACATACACGATGTCAAAATTGACGCACTGAAGGAGCTTGTTGAAACGTCTCAGGGTAACATATTAATTTTTTATGAGTTTAAACACGATTACAATCGAATTGTAGAAGCGTTCAAATCTTTAAACCCTCGAAAACTTGAGACCCCTCAAGACCTTAAAGACTGGAACGACGGAAATATTAAACTTGCACTATGCCACCCTAAGAGTGCAGGGCACGGTCTAAACTTACAAGCTGGGGGCAATATTATAGTTTGGTTTGGTCTTCCTTGGAGTCTGGAACTCTACCAACAAGCAAACGCCCGACTATATAGACAAGGGCAGACGAACGGCGTTATAGTCCATCAGTTGATAGTCAAAGACACTGTGGACGTGGACAAGGTAGAAGTATTGGAAAGTAAGGAAGACAGACAAGAGGCATTTTTAAAAGCGTTTAAAAGAAGAGTAGAAGGGACTTTATAAGTCCCTTTTTCTTTCTTATCAAATTTTACTTCTATATTTATATTATAATTTTATTTGTATATTTCGTTAAGTATAAAAATTTCAACAAATTGAAACTTTTGAAACTTTTGAAAGTTTGGGGAGCTGAAAAGCCCCCAAAGTTGTTAAAGTTCTACTCTGTATTTACAACCTTCTAATCTTAAAAGTATTTCACGTGTTAAAAGTGCTTTTATATACTTTTCAAATTTTATATCTTCATATATTTTGTAAATTTTACCATCTTTCGCAGCTTTTACGCTGGGAGCTGTTAAAAGAGTAGCCTCCTCTATTAAGTTGCTTACATCCACACTAAAGCCGTGCGGAACTTTATTAATTGGCACGTTGTAGCGGTCGTGTATGAAAGTTCCTGCTTCTTGATGTATAAAAGCTTTAAAGCTTTCAGAATGTATTGAGTGAGCTACATTATCAGTTATTTCGTTTATAGTATTCATTAAGAAGTTTTTAACTTCTTTTGCTGATCCAGGAACTAAAGAAGTTAAAAACTTTGTAAATTTGTTGTAGTCTTCTATTGGATTTGAGAAAGTTACTTCTTCAACTCCTAAAGTTACCACGTCAACGCCTACAGCTTCAACAGCTATTGCTATATCATTTGATAAGTTAAAAAGTTCTAAATTGAAATCTAATTGTCTTGTCATTTTATTCTACCTCGTTTCGTTATATATTTTAAAAATTGGGGGGAATTTTATAATTCCCCGAAATAAGTTTTGAAGTATGGAGCTATTAAATACATTGTGTCATATATCACGTGGTGCCCTGCTTCAACTTGTCTTCTGTGCTGGTCTGGGTCGTTTTTAAAGTCTACAGCTTCAAACTGTAATTTGTTATTTTCGTTTCTCCAATAATAACAGTTTGTAACTTGGCAATGTGTCAAAGTGTCATTTATTAACTCACCTTTAAAGTCTTCAGCGTCTAATATATAGCCGTCGCCGTTTTCCTCTGGGTAAGCAAAAAGCCCGTCGGCTACTTCTAACATGTCACTGTTGTTAAAGTTATAATCTTTACAAGCTTCTAAAACTGTTGTAAGTTTTACAACTCCATCACTTGGTAAGTCGTAAACGTCTTCAGCTTCGACTTTTTCATTTGGTATGAAAATTTCGTCAGCCTGTATAAGTTCATGTTCTACTTCATAAATTACTTTTCTCTGTTCATCTGGTGAGCAATACCAGTCTTCAAAGTCTATTCTTTTAACGTTGTCAGTTCCTAAGTTGAAAAGTACTGAATCAGTGAACGCCCCAAGTTTAAGAGCTAACTCATACGCTAATGTTACTCTTTCGCGCTCATAAGCAAAACATTTACTTGTTCTATCTGTTGCTTTTCCCCATCTTGGAGCTTTCCAAGATAATGATAAATACATATCGTCTATCATGTCATAAACTGTGTCAGTATCTAAAGATATTAATGTTCCGTGTTCTGTTGGAGTTGTGAATATTCCCTCGTCTTTAGCTTCTATCATTTCACATAATTCGTTAACTAAATTTTGTAGCCCTTTTTCTAGTTCAGCTTTTTTAGTTTCATCAAATAGATATTCTTCTATTAATTCGTTCCCTACTAATATTTTGTTTGTAGTTGTTAAAGTTTTTTCGTTTGTCATCTCGTTTACCTCGTTTCCTTTTGTATTTTTGTTCTTTTTGAACTTCTATGATTACATTATAGTTCTATAGTGTCATAAAGTCAACGCTTTTTTATAAAAAAAGTTCAAAAAGAACAAAAATGTGATATAATACAGTTATTAAAGATAGAAGGAGGTTGTAATAATGTATGGGGGTATAATTAAAAAGATAAGAAAAGAGTTAGAATTAAATCAATCGGAATTTGCGGAAAAATTAAACATATCACGCTCTTTAATAGCAGGAATCGAAAAGGATATGAAAGCACTTACAGAACGCACCAAAAACGATATTATAAGAGTCTACGGCGTGAATCCTGCATACCTAGAAACTGGCGAGGGTGAAATGTTTTTGCAGGAACCGAAGCAAAAAGAAGGTATAAAAAGATTAATTCCAAAATTGGAAAGTTTAACAGTAGAGCAGTTGGAAAGTATAGAAAAATTAATAGAAGCATTTGGAAAAGTGGGCGAGTAGTCCACTTTTTTATTTTGTCAACTACGTATTTATCACTTTGTCAATTATTTCGGGAAATAATGCAAAACTTGGGAAATAATTCACTTATATATGAAAAAACGCCCACATTAGCGGGCGTAAAATCGATTATAAAGGTCTTCAAATACCTCAGTTATCCATTTGTCTATTGTAGACTTTAAAAGCTCCATACGTGCCGTATATGAGCTATTTTTATCTATATAAGGCGCCAAGTAGAGAGAATATAACGCATTATCCAACTCCCGGTCTTGGTCGGTTACTTTTAATTTAAAAGTCTTCTTTTCTATGTAAGCGTATATGTTAGGGTGTTCGTCCTGCAGGTGCTTAGCAACTAAAGGACTAAGTAGTTTGTCCGTTCTCGTGCTATAGCTTGGCTTGTAATAGCTTATAAGACTGGAAAGGGTTATTAGTACAGTCTTTCCATGTTTGGCAGTCAGAAACGCTCCCGAATCTACCAAACGATGGAGCGTTGGCACTGCTCGACCTGTCAGATTGGAAGCTTCTCCAATAGTTAATACTTCACGTCGTGCCTGGTCCTTGTCTATCACTTTATAAGGGATACAGTCATATACCTTGTTTACGTCCTCTCTAAAAAAGAAAGTTGTTAGGCCCTTTTTCTCCTGATCAGGTAGAAGCTTAACAAGCTTTTTATATACTGGGTCTTTTGTAAGTCCTACAAGTTCCGCAACTTCCGCAGCGGTTATATAAGAATGTAATAACTTTTCTTGTGTTAATCTATCTAACATTCTGTCTGTCCTCCTTATCAACTTTATAATAATATTGTACTGTTTATTTATCAAATAGTCAACTTTTAAACGTGCCAACACACAAACTGTATGCAAAACATACATATTTTTATAAATTGTCAACAAGTTTGTCAACGCTCAAAGTATTGCAATTACTATATTATATATATATATCATACAATTCATACATTTATATAATATATATTATATTTATATATATATATATATAGGAGTATATAATATAGGCTGTGGATAACTATGGGGATAACTTAAATATATATAGAGTTATCCACAAGTAAAAAATAAGGAAAAAATAAAATATATATAATATAATAGAAAGTTGGAAAGTTTGTATGATACTGTATGATGTGTGTTAAGCTAGTAATTGCAAGGCTTTGACACGTCAACAATTGTGTTGACAGTTTGTATGATTGTATGATTTTTAGGCGTTTAATCGACAACTTGGAACGCTTATAATTAATTTATGGACTATTACAAGGAGTTGATAAGCATATAATGCAGCACATAGAAGATGTAAGAGAATTACTTTATAACTACAAAAGTTTTAAATGTATACTAGCAGATAAAAAAATGCTACTCGATGAAGTGGAAAAGTACGGACTGCCCGACCGTAGCAGTAGTGTATCTGTATACCCCACAAGTCCTACAAACGATTCTAAGGACGACGTGAAGGATGAGTATATAAATACCCTACAACACCAAATAAAAAGCTTAGAGAGGCACATACGGGCTATAGATGGGGCATTAAATACTATAAAACATGACAAGTATTATAAGATAATAGAGTACAAGTATTTTAACAAGTTGTCTTGTAGCCAGATTGGGGAGATCTATTACTTGGACAAGTCCAACGTGTGCAGGCAAGACAAAAGACTACTAAAGGAGTTGGAAAGTTGTTTATTTCCTAATAATGCAACGTTCACGCAACCACGATGCAACTAATTAAAGATAATATGATAGTGGGATATTAAACACCTAATATCCTTCTTATTTTTCTTTTGGTGCATGGGGCAGTGCATTAAGAACCTCCTTGAAATACTATTTTAAATATATCGCAAAAAGAAGCTTCGGACGTGGGAGCTTCTTTTTTTATGCAATAAAGGAGTGATAATTTGAGTAAATATAAAGAAGTAGACGAGCAGATGGAAAGGTTCGCCGAGTTTTACATATTAACAGGTGGGAACGCCTTGGAAAGTGCAAGACTTGCCGATTACGACAAGCCTTTGAGTGCTTCCAAGCATTTAACAGAAGAAGATAGCCCAGTTTGGGAGCTTATAAATAGATACAATGATAATCTAAAGCACGATGGCATTATGGGCGCTTTAGAGTGTAGAAAGAAAATGTCTGATATAGCTAGAGGGAAAGCAACTGCCAAAGTTCCCATGCTTGTTGGAGTTGGGGACGGGTGCAGTGAAGTTATAGATGTTGAAGTTACACCGACAATTAGCGAACAGTTAAACGCACTTAAGATAATTGGTAAGTGGTGCGGACTTGACAAGGGAGTTAACTCTGAAAATCGGACAAATGGTCTAGTTGTACAGATAGTAGGCGAGGAAAACCTTGAAGATTAATCTACCCGACATAATAGGTCGAGGATATAAAAAGTTTTGGCTATTTAAAGGACGTTATAACGTGTGTAAGGGCTCCAGGGCGTCTAAGAAGTCCAAGACAACGGCACTAATGATAATATATAGACTGATGAAATATCCACTGTCTAATGTGCTTGTAATACGTAAGACTGAAAGGACTTTAAAAGACAGTTGTTACGCAGATCTAAAATGGGCTATACATCGTTTGGGAGTTGATGATTTATTTGACTGTAAAATTTCCCCACTTGAGATAAGGCACAAACAAACTGGCCAGAAGATACTTTTTAGGGGCTTGGACGACCCTCTAAAGGTAACATCTATAACAGTTGATATAGGTTTTCTGTGTTTTTGCTGGATTGAGGAACGGTACGAGATAACAGACGAAAAAAGCTTTGATATGCTAGACGAGTCTATAAGGGGACAAGTGCCACCTGGCATGTTTAAACAAATAATAATTACTATGAACCCGTGGAATGAACGACATTGGGTTAAACGACGTTTTTTCGACCACCCAGAAGACCCCGATATCCTGGCACAGACTACCAATTACCTATGCAATGAATGGTTAGACGAAGCCGATAAAAGAGTTTTTGAACGTATGAAAGTACAAAACCCAAGACGTTACCAGGTCGCAGGGCTTGGCAATTGGGGAGTTGTAGAAGGTGTTGTATTTGACAATTGGAAAGAGGAAAACTTCAACATTGCTACAGTTAAAAAACAGAATAAGTGTATATATGGGCTTGACTTTGGGTATGCTAATGACCCAACGGCTTTATTTTGTGGAGCTTTGGACTTGGATAATAAAAAACTGTATGTGTTTGATGAGTTATACAAGACCAAGCTATCTAATGAAAAAATAGCTGTAGAACTCAAGGAGAAAAATTTAATGTTAGATAAAATAGTTGCTGATAGTTCCGAACCTAAGTCTATAGATAGACTTTATGAGTTAGGGATTAGAGGCATTCGTGCAGCTAGAAAAGGAAAAGACAGCATAAATAATGGGATAGACTTCTTACAGGACTTTGAAATTATAGTACACCCAAGCTGTGTAAACTTCTTAACTGAAATAAGTAACTATACTTGGGACGAGGACAAGTTCGGTAAGAAATTAAATAAACCAGTGGACGACTTTAACCACTTAATGGACGCAATGCGTTATGCGTGTGAGGAATATATGCACGCTCCACTTTATAGTTTTGATTAGGAGTGATAGAATGTTTGAATTTATAAAAAAGGGGGTGAACTGGTTGAGTGAATACATAAACAAGGAAGAAGGTATCGAACCCGACAACTTGGATCTTTTAGCTTTAGAAGTTAAAAAGTTTTTAAATAGCCCGGAAAGAAAAGCTATGATAAAAGCTTACGACTACTACAACGACAAGCAAGACATATTACAGCATAAAAAGTTAGTAGTTGGTGAGTATGGAAACCTTGAAGAAGTTAAAAACGTACTGAATTATAAAGTTACTGATAACTTATATGCTACCCACGTTGACAAAAAAGTATCCTATTTGCTGGGAAATGATTTTGCTATAACAACTGATAATGACGCATACACTGAGTTATTAGATGATAGGTTTGATAGGAACTTAAGAAACAAAATAAATCGTATAGGTGGAGACATGGTAAAGTGTGGCGTTGGCTACCTACACCCATATTACAAGGATAATGAGTTGAAATTTAAACGTTTCAAGCCATACGAGTTAAAAGTATATTATGAAGATGATGAAAAAGAAAAAGTTAATTTTTTCCTTAGACATTTTGTAAATAGGATATACACAAGAGGACACGTTGAGGAATATGCTGAGTTTGTAGACGTATACACTAAGTCTGAAGTTAGGCATTATCGTTATAAGAATGATAAGCTGACACCGTGTGACACTTCCGAAAGTTATATGACTACGGAAGAGGGCACGATGCAGTGGGAACACTTCCCATTACTGGTATTTAAATATAATGAGGACGAGCAAATACTTCTTAATAGAGTTAAAGCACTACAAGACGGTATTAACTTGGTTACTTCTAACTTCCAAAATAATATGCTAGAAGACGCGAGAAACACGATATTAGTTATTAAAAACTTCGATGGTGCTAACCTTGGTGAGTTTAGAAAAAACTTGTCAACGTATGGAGCCGTTAAGATAAGAGATACCCAGGGTGCAAGTGGTGGCGTTGATACGTTAAGAATTGAAATAGACTCAGAAAATTATAAACTGTTCCTTGATCAGTTCAAAAAAGCTTTAATAAAGGGTATGAAATCTATTGACGTTGACGAGTTGAAAAGTGGAACACCTAATCAGATGAACATTCAAGCAATGTTCAATGATATAGACCAGGACGCAACAAATATGGAAAACGAGATACAGAAAACCTTAGACGAGCTTTTATGGTTTATAGATGTAGACCTAGCACTTAAAGGACTTGGGGACTTTGAAAATGAAAAAGTTAAAATAGTCCTTAATCGTGATATGATGCAGGACGAAACAACAATAATTGATAATGTTGTTAAGCTTAGAGATTTAGTATCTGATGAAACACTACTTGCACAGATACCATTTATAGACGACCCACAGGCGGAAAATGAGAGAATGAAACAACAGAAAAAAGAAGACTATGCCGAGTATGGGGACACTTTACCTAACACGCAGAAAGTAGTTGATGATAATGCAACCGAAACAGAGGACAAGTAGATATTGGCAGAAACGTTTTGAACTCTTAGAAGAGGCTAGACATAAGGACGAGGAAAGACTTGATGAAGAAATCAAGAAAGAATATCAAAGGGCTCTCAAGCGAATTGAGAGGGAAATAAGGGTATTCTATAACAAGTTTGCCGACGCCAACGGTGTTACAGTTTCAGCAGCTAAAAAAATGCTAAAAGCTAATGAACTTGAAGAGTTTAAATGGGACGTTTGGGAATACATCGAAAAAGGTAGAGAGTCAAACATTGATGACGCTTGGCTAAAACAGTTAGAAAATGCTTCAATTAGGTTTAGGATAAACAGACTTGAAGCTTTAAGACTTAAAATAGATTGTATTATTTCGGATATGGAAAATACGGTATTACAAAAGGTTGATAAGCATATAACTGAGGCTTATCAATCCACTTATTACCATACGGCGTTTGAAGTACAAAAGGGGCTAGCAGTTGGTTGGGATATAGCAGCAGTAGTTCCAAGAACTATCACACTGATAAAGTCTAAACCTTGGACAACTGATGGAGTGGTATTTTCTAAAAGAATATGGGGAAACCACAGAAAAGAGTTGATAACTTACCTAGATAGAGAGTTAGCACAAATGCACATTATGGGAGATAGCCCAGATAAGTTAATTGAACATATATCTAAAAAGTTTAACGCTACTATGAGTAGGGCTTCAACACTTGTCTATACAGAAAGTGCATATTTTGCAAGTAGTGCACAAAAGGACTGTTACAATGAGTTAGATGTTGAAAGATACGAGATTGTAGCAACTTTAGATACAAGGACATCAGAAACTTGTAGAGAGTTAGATGGAGAGGTTTTCCCAATGAGTGAGTATAAACCTTGGTTTACTGCTCCACCATTTCACTGTAGATGTAGAAGTGTTACAGCCCCTTATTTTGAGGACGCTGAGGACATGAGGATATATAGGGACGCTGACGGCAACGTTGGTTATGTACCAGCAAGTATGAAATATAAAGAATGGTATGACAAGTACGTCAAGGAGGGGAAATAATGATTGATAAAGGACTTAATAGGTTTTATGAGTATTGTAGGGAACACATAGAATTTTATGAAAGGTTTAGTGATAATCTTACAATAACGCCTACAAGACTAGATAATTTGCCCTCTGAATACTATGGAGTGTTTAGAACGAAAAACAATGTCTATGAAATGAGATATGATAAAACACAATGTCGTTTTGGAGTAGTGAAGTTTAAAAAAGAAGATGAAACATTTTGGGAGTGTATTTTATGCGAGTAGATGAAGCTTTAAGAATAGCGGATATGCTAGACTCACCATATATAAGAGTTGTTGTTTATAGAGATTTAACTAAAAGAAAATTTGTAAAGATAGAAAGACAAATAACTTATGCTCCAAACGAACGTTGGGAAAATGTGACTGATAAATATGAACTAGCACAAAATGTACAGATTAGAGATAAAAATGATACAGTATTTTTAACATGTAAAGAAGGAATACGGATAAAAGAATAGTGTTGCTCAAAGTCAATAGACAATTGAGGACCATACCGAGTTTTATACTCGGTATTTTTTATGCCAAAAAATAGCGAAAAGTTGGCATAACTTTTTTCTTATAACAAGAAACAACGATTTTTTGTTATAACTCGTCGTTTTGGTATTTATGGACGAAAAACGGAAAGACAGAGACCACCGACTGAACGGTGTAAAAAAATGTACTGAAGGGAGAGGCAATTATGCTTACAATTGAAGAACTTAAAGAGATGACGGGCGTATCAGATGAAATCGCTCAGAAAGTGCTAGACAGTTTTAAAGACACTGATAGTAATAAAGTGCCTATATCAAGATTGAATGAGGTTATAAAGGAACGTGACGGCTATAAGACGCAGATATCTAACCTTGAAACTGAGATAACGGGGCTTAAAGAATTATCAGGAGATAACGAAGCACTTAACAACAAAATAGCTGAGTTAGAAAAAACTAATCAGAAAGCCAAAGCTGATTTTGACAAGGCTATAAGACAAACAAAAATTGAAAATGCTATCAACTTGGCACTTATAGAAGCTGAGGCAATAAACCCTGCTACAGTGAAGCCGTTAATCAATATGAAAGATATTTTACTTACTGAGGACGGCACTATGGTAGTTGGTTTAAAAGAACAGATAGGGAAACTTAAGGACGGTGAGGACACGTCCTTTTTATTTGGTAAAAAACAGAAAAGTATCAAAGGTGTAAAGCCTACAGATGGTACGGGCGACCCAAAGCCTCCAAAGTCGGATTCAGAAAAATCTTACTGGGATTGGGCAGCCGAACTAGAAAATAACTAAGGAGAGATTAACTAATGGCAGTATTAGATAAAACTAAAAATCAATTTGACGCAAAAATGTTTAACCCGAACGCATTCGGTAAATACGTTGAAAGAGTTCCAAACTTAAGAACAAATGAGTTCTTAAAAGCTGGGATATTAAAAGGTAATGAGGCAGTAAGAAATGTGTTTACATCGCAGACTGGTTCTTACCATGCTACATTCCCTATGTTTGGGCTTATAGGTGGGGACGCACAGAACTATGACGGTGAGTCAGATATACAGTCACACTCAACTAAAACATTCAAACAAGAAATGGGTACATACGGAAGACTTAACGCTTGGACAGAAAAAGACTTCTCAAGTGAAATAACTGCTGGTGTTGACTTCATGTCAAACGTTGGTAATCAGGTCGCTGGGTATTGGGATATGATACTACAAAACCTTATGCTTACAGAGCTTGAAGGTGTGTTTAGTATGACAGGTGGTAAGAATGGTGATTTCGTTAAAAACCATACTTACGATATAACTGGTAAAGGTACAGAAGATGACCCAGGACTATGTAAAGCCGACACATTAAACAATGCTATACAGAAAGCTTGTGGAGCTAATAAAGGAATATTTAAAGTGGCAATAATGCACTCAACTGTTGCAACAAACCTTGAAAATAAACAGTTACTTGAGTATATGACTTATAACGATGCAAATGGTATACAGAGAAAATTAGAAATAGCTACTTGGAACGGAAGAATAGTATTCATAGATGATGATGTACCTACAGTAACAATATCTAAAAAAGGTTCAGACCCTAATCTACCAGATTATGTGGAAGCTGGTACAGGATATGTAACTTATCTATTTGGTGAAGGTGCTTTCGTTTATGAAGATCTACCAGTTGAACACCCATACGAAATGGTAAGAGATGCTAAAACTAACCAAGGTATGACAACTCTTATATCTAGAAAACGTGGAGTACTTTGCCCTAGAGGAATATCTTACTTAGGAACTACTCAGGCTTCAGCTTCTCCAACTGACGCTGAACTTAAAACTAAAACTAACTGGTCTTTAATAGATGATGGAAACGGAGAAACAATAGACCCTAAATCAATAGCTATAGCAAGAATAATATCTAGAGGTTAGTATGATAGATTCCCAGATGACTTCAGGACTACATAAGATTGAAATCTTATTAGATACATACGGCATAGTAGTAGAGGAGGCTGATATGCCTCTTTTAACTATGCTAATTGAGGAAGTAGAGTTATATATAAAAAATTGGTGTAACATAAGCGAAATACCTACAGAACTTGAAAATGTAATAGTTAGACGAGTGTGTGGGAAGTTTATGGATATAACAGTTAAAAACTCTATAACTGAGGCTGATGGAGTTGTTAAAGCTAAGACTTTAGGAGATACAAGAATAGAACTTGCAACATCTACTACAGACCAAGAGAAAAGGATTGACGAGCTTATCAACTATGGTAGTGAAATACTGTACAAGTATAGGAGGATACCATGGTAATAAAAAACAAAAGAAGTATAGATGACATACTTAGGGCTGAGATTGAGAAAGAATACCAAGACACTGCTAACGTGTCTAGGATAGTCAGTAGCAGGGACCCTAAAACAAAAGAAACTATAGATAAAGAAGTGGTCCTTCTATCTGAGATACCTTGTAGACTTTCCTTCTTAAACAAGGAAGCAGGTGTTTCAGTTAGAGGAGAGCTTTACGATTTTTCTTCGCAGACTATAAAACTGTTTACTTGTCCGGAATATGAAATTGAACCAGGAAGCCGTATAACAGTTACCCATCTTGGTAGAGTACTTAAGTATGAGTGCTCATCTTACCCTAAGACTTATGTTACACACCAAGAAATTGAGTTATCAGCAATGAAGGTGAATTAATGGGCAGAGCAGGAAGTATGGAGTTTGATGATCTTAAGGAGTTTGGTAAACGTCTTGAGAAAATGACTATACAATACGATGAGTTTTGTAAGTTATTAACTAAAGAATTATCAGCTAGACTACTTGCTAAGGTTATAAAAAGAACTCCAGTAGGTGATTACTCTCAAACTAACACTCCATGGAAAATGGGGGGAACGCTTAGACGTGGTTGGACGGGGGGACAGAATAGAAACGTTAAACAGTATTTAAACGCAATATCTGTTCAAAAGATTGGTTCGACTTATATTATAACTATTGTAAACCCCGTTAAATATGGAATATATGTTGAGTTTGGGCACAGACAATTACCAGGTAGGTATGTACCAGCAATAGGTAAAAGACTTAAAAAATCTTGGGTAGAAGGTAGATTTATGCTAACCATATCTGAGATGGAGCTTAAACAACAAGGGCCACGAATTATAGATAAAAAAGTAAAAGAATTTTTAAAGGAAATGTACAAATGATAATTTATGCTATCACAAACGCACTATACACGTTATTTGGTGATAGTGTGGAGATTTATACAGATGTCACGGTGCAAGGAAATAAAGCACCGTGTTTTTTTGTGCGTGAAATTAATGTAAACGCTAAAGATTATATAGACGGCCGTAAAGGTATCACGCACACATTTGATATAGCTTATCTATCTGATAAGGACAGAATGGACGGCAGGGGGCTTAACTTAATTGAAGTATCAAATACTTTAGTTAATGAGTTTGAGTTCCTTGAATATGAAGGGGAACTTTATAGAGCCTATGACAGAAAAACTGAAAAAGTTGATAACGACCTTCATTTTACATTCAGTGTCTTTGAAACATTCAGAGAGGATAAATCAGACATTCCACTTATGGAAAAACTAGAAATGAAATGGAAGTGATTTAATGGCAGTTCAAAAATTTACAAAAGAACAGTTGTTAACGTCAGTACGTTTTGTAGGGCAGAGAGATTTACTTCATGCACTACTTGACGACGATAAAGAATACTCAATTACAGAAGTTGAGAAACTAATAAAAGAATATAACGAGAGAGAGGTGTAGTCTATGGCACTTGGTGGAGGAATGTGGACATCACAAAATAAACTACTTCCTGGGGCGTACATAAACGTTATATCAGCTAAACGTGCTGAGGTAGCAACAAGTGATAGAGGTGTAGCAGCAACAGCTTATGAAGCTGATTGGGGGGCATCTAACAAGGTTATAGAAGTCACATCAGACGAGTTTGAACGTGACGCACTTATATTATTTGGATACCAGTATGAAGACCCTAAGCTTAAAAACCTTAGAGAGTTATTCAAACATGCTAGAAAAGCTTATCTTTATAGACTTGATAAAGGTGGCGTAAAAGCTACTAATAAGTACGCAGATGCTAAGTACACAGGGACTAGAGGTAATAACATAACAATAAAAATATCAGCTAATGTTGATGTACCAAGCAATTGGGACGTAGCAACATTTGTAGACGGCGTTAGAGTAGATAATCAGACAGTAAATAAAGCTTCTGAATTAAAACCTAACGCCTTTGTTGTTTTTAAGGACACAACATTACAAGCTGAAGCAGGTGTTCCACTTGCAAATGGTACAAATGGTTCATCAATAACTGGTACAGAGCACCAAGCTTTCTTAAAAGCTATCGAACCATACTACTATAACTCACTTGGTTGCATATCAACTGATGAGGCAACTAAGAAACTTTATGTTGCGTTTGGCAAACGTATGAGAGATGAAGTAGGTGTTAAGTTCCAAACTGTTGTACATAATTATCCGGCAGCTGACACTGAAGGAGTTATATCAGTTAAGAACAATACTACTTCAGAGCTTGTGTATTGGGCAAATGGTGCTAATGCCGGTTGTAAAGTTGAAGGCGACCTTACAAATGCAAAATACGATGGCGAGTATGAAGTTAAGGCAGACTTCACTCAGTTTGAGCTTGAACAAGCTTTAAAAAATGGAGAATTTGTATTCCATAAAGTTGGGCAAGAAGTGCGTGTACTTGAGGACATAAACACTCTTACAACTCTTACTGATACTAAAGGTGAGGAATTTAAAAACAATGACACTATAAGACTTGTTGACGCATTAGCTGAGGAAACTGCTAATACATTTAACAACAAATACAATGGGAAAATACCAAATAATCCAGATGGTAGAGTGTCATTCTGGAATGATCACTTCGACAAACTTAAATACTATGCACAAAAACAAGTAATAGAGAAACCAGTTGCTGAAGATGTTGTGGTTGCTGAGGGAGCAGATAAAAAATCTGTTTACCTTGAAAGCTCAATCACTAAGATACATAAAATGTCAAAACTTTACGCAACTATAAAGGTTCAGTAGGAAGGAGTGGTATAGATGGCACTTTTAAAAGCTAGAGATACAATAGCTGGGAGCTTGGCACGTTGTTTCGTAACAATAGAAGGAAGACGCTATGAGTTTATGCACTTAATAAGCTTTACAGCTGAAATAGAAAAAACTAAAACTGAAGTACCAATACTGGGTAAAACTGGTAAAGGTAACAAGGCTACAGGTTGGAAAGGTACATTCGAGGGTACAGCACACTATAATACATCTATATTTAGAGAACTTTTATATAGATATAAAGAAACTGGGCAAGATATATACTTTGAAATACAAGTAACTAATGAAGATCCTACATCTACTATAGGTAGACAGACTGTAATACTTAAAGATTGTAACCTTGACGGTGGAATACTTGCTAAGTTTGACGCTGACGCAGAATACTTAGATGAAGATATATCAGGTACATTTGATGACTTTGAAATGCCTGAAAAATTTGCAGAATTAGAAGGAATGTAAAGGAGATAAGATAGAATGGGTTTAACAGAATTTTTAGCACAGAATAAAAGAAGTACAAAAGTTGTAGATTATGTAGTTTCAGATGAAATACTTGGAGAAGATGGAGAACCTGCAGTATGGAAACTAACAACTATACCAACTAAAGAAGATAAAGAGCTTAGAGAAGCTTGTACTAAAACTATAAAAAATAAAATGGGTCAACCGATATCACAGAATTTTAATCAGAATGAGTATGTGTCAAGATTAACAGCTAAGTGTGTAGTTGAGCCAGACTTAAACAATGCACAACTTCAAAATGCTTATGGTGTTATGACAGACTATGAATTACTTGAAGTTTTATTAAAACCTGGTGAGTTCGCAAGACTTTTAAATAAAGTGCAAGAATTAAATAATTATTCAGCGATGGACGATAAAATAGAAGAAGCAAAAAACTAATTAACGGGGGAGATTATGAAGCTAATATAGCTTATTACTGTTTACATCAGTTAAGCATAACACCCCGACAGTTTATCGATATGGACGATTATGAAAAAGCTTTCGTCGTGGCAGCAATCCAAATAAAAATGGAAAACGATAAGAAAAATGCCAAAAAATTGAAAAAATAATGTATAATAAACCCAACTAGATTATTTTATTTAGGAGGGATTTTTTTTATGTTCTGTTCTCAGTGCGGAAAGAAAGTTGAAGACGGTGCTAAGTTTTGTAGTAGTTGTGGCTATCAGCTTACAACTGCTACAACTAATGCACCAACTGTTATAAAACAAGTGCCTTTAGTGATAGACGGTGTTGAGTATGACATTGTAAGTATGCACATGTATAAAGAATTTAAAAATGATAATCAGATGTTTGATTGGATAGCTTCTAAACATCACACGTCTAGAAAAGCTATCGTTCAGGAACTAGAATATCAGAGATATGATATTTTAAGAAGTGCTTTCCAACTCAAAGGTTGGGTAGATAAAAATGACAAAACTGTTATATGCGGCATACCTATAATAGAGAAGCTCCAAAGAGCTCCAAAGGGCGCTAAAGAGTTAGAGGGACTATATAAACAAGTACTATCTAAGATAAGTGGAGTAAATATGAATATAAAAGTATTTATGAGAGAGTATATAGTTCGTTTAGCTAATGAATATCAAATAAAAGGAACTCATGACGGACCTATGATGTGTCCGAAATGTGGGGGAACAAATATAGAAGCTTACAAGAAAGGCTTTAGCAGTGGAAAAGCTGTTGCAGGTGGTTTACTTTTAGGGCCATTAGGTTTAGCAGCAGGTGGAATGGGAAGTGGAAAAGTAACTTGTCATTGCCTTAATTGTGGTTTCAGTGCTACCGGACCAGGAATGTTTAGAGTTCCTGGATGTTAGCAATTAAAGGACTTTTTATAAGTCCTTTTTTTATTACAAAAATAAGGAGTTGATAAGATGGCAGTTTTAAGTAATACCATAAAACTGAATGACTATATGAGTCCGGCACTAAGACATATATGCACTGCCGTAAATCAAACCATATCAACTTTTGAACATATGCATCGTACTATGGGTACAGATATTAATGTTGCTAGTATGAGGAGTGCTAGAAATGAAATAGCGCAAGCTACAGTGTACTTGGATAATTATGATAACCAAGTACGAGAAACTATAAATAATACAAATAGATTAGGTGATAGAAGCTTAGGAGTATTTGATAGAATGACTAGGTCACTAGGCAACTATATAACTACATACGGCTTAGCTATGGCAGGGAAATGGATATTAAATACTTCAGATGAGATGGCACAACTTAATGCTAGAGTAAATATGATAAACGATACACTTTATCAAACTAGCGAACTTAATAAGTTGATATTCCAAACAGCCCAAGACGCTAGAGGTTCTTATTCTGATATGGCAAAAGTTATAGCAAGGGTAAGAATGAATGCTGGGGACGCATTCGGTTCCACTTTAGAAGCTGTTAAATTTGCTGAGATGATAAATAAACAGTTTAAAATCTCAGGGGCTACTTTAGAAGAAACTAACGCAGCAACTCTACAGTTAACTCAGGCGCTAGGTAGTGGAGTGTTAAGAGGTGACGAGCTTAACTCAGTATTCGAAGCCGCTCCATCAATTCTTCAATCAATAGCCGACTATTTGGACGTACCAATTGGTAAAATAAGGCAGATGGCTAAAGAAGGACAAATAACCGCTGACGTTATAAAAAATGCAATGCTAGATCCTAGCGCAATGAATAAAATAAATGAACAGTTTAGTGAAATACCTTTAACATGGCAAGACTTATGGACTAGAGCAGTTAATAACGTTAAGTGGGGACTTATGGATACAAGTTCTATGCTTAACGAGATGGCTAACTCTGAGAGTATGCTAAGTTTTGTAGATAATCTATCTAACATAACATATGCACTTGCTACTGGGCTTGCTATGGCTATTCAAGGTATAGCAACTGTTGCTAATTTTGCTTATGAGAATTGGAGTATGTTAGCACCTATACTTACTACGGTGCTTGCACTTGTAGCACTGTATAAAGGAGAACTGTTAGTTCTTAAAGGGCTTGAAATGGCACACGCATTGTGGACTAATGCTTGTGCAATAGCTACTCAGATTTGGGCAGTCGCAACTGGTGCGCAAACCACTGCGCAATTTGCATTAAATACGGCGTTATACTCTTGTCCATTGACTTGGTATGTAGCTATGATAATATTGGTCGTTGGAGCTTTCTTCCTTCTTATAGCGGTAATTAATCAGGTCACAGGTGCTAACATAAGTGCCGTTGGTGTTATAGTTGGTAGTTGGTACGCAGCAGGGGCAATAATAAGAAACATATTCTATGCTATATGTAATGTAGCTATGGCAGTGTTTGAAGTTATTTACAATGCTTGTGTAGTAGCTGTAACAGGTGTACAAAATGGTTTCATAGCCCTAGAAAATACTGGTTTAAGTGTATTTGAAGCAGTAGCCAATCGGGCAATTGATTTAGGTAATGCGATACAACGTGGTATCCTTTGGGGGGTTAATAAAGCTATAGATGGCTTAAATGCGCTAGCTAACTTTGCTAACAAGCTCCCAGGTATTAACCTGCCTACACTTAGTCACGTTGGTGGAGGAAGCATGGGGCACGTTTCATTTGGTCGTAAAGCCTATAAAACGCCTAACTTTGCTAGTATAAATTCTAGTATGTTTAAGTTTGACAGTATATCAGACGCCTATAAAAATGGATATAGTATTGGAGCAGCTTGGGCAGATAAGATACTTGGTAAGGATAAAAATAATAAAGTTGATAAAAATCTACAAGCACTTATAGACCAAATGGGTAAAGATGATGGTACACTTGGTAACACACCAGGTGCCGGTGGAGGAAATGCTGGTAAACACATCAAAGATACTGCTGATAATACAGCTAAAATAGTTGATGAGTTAAAAATAACTGGCGAGAATATAGAGTATCTTAGGGACTTAGCTGAACGTGAAGTAATTAATAGATTCACGACTGCTGAAATTAAAATAGATATGACTAATAACAATACCATATCAAGTGATATGGATATCGACGGTGTTATAAGAACTCTAACAGATGGTGTCGAAGAAGCTTTATCATCATCAGATGAAGGGGTACATATAGCTTAAAATTGTCAACATATCATACATTTAAAGGTACTTTGTTGCCAAAACTGTTAACGCCCCAAAGTATTGATATTACTATATTATACCTATATATGTATACATATAATACATATTATATTACATAAATATATATTATTATATATATATATTATATAGGTATATGGGGATAATATAGTTATCCACAGCATATAAAAATGGGAATAAATAAAAAATAATATATAAACGTAAAGATAGAAAAAACTGTCAACACTGTTTGAATTGTTACACGTTAGTTGTTGCAAGGCTTTAAGGCGTAACAAACTTTGTCGACAATGTCAACAAATTAGGAGGTTGGTATGGCTTATAGGTTATATTTAGGAGGTTTTGAATTGCCTGTAGCCCCAGCAAAGATAAATATGCAAATAAACAGTAAGAATAAGACTGCCACTCTTGCAAATATGAAAGAGATAAATATATTAAAAGCACCAGGGTTAACAGACATAGATTTTGTGATTCCTGTACCTAGGGCAGCTTATCCTTGGGCGAATAACAACACTAGTCCTCAAACAGTACTTTCTCAACTTGAAACTTTAAAAACTTCTCAAAAGCCATTTCAATTTATTGTAAGTAGGGAATATGACAATGGATCAGTAGGATTCTCTACTAATATGAAAGTTGGTTTGGAGGATTATAGAATTATAGAAGACGCTGAGGACTTATCGGATGTCTCAATTGAAATAAACTTAAAACAATGGGTAGATTATGGAGCTAAAGTAATATATGTTGAACCTGACAAACCTAACCAAGGGACAACTACTACAAAGCCTCAGTCTAGTCCTAATAAGCCTTCCAATAACAAACCTAAGACATATACAGTTAAGCATGGTGATAGTATGTGGGAGATAGCTAAGAAGTATTTAGGTGACGGAAGCAAGTATAAACAACTATACAATATGAATAAGGAATTGATTGATAAGAGGAATGCTAAAGAGGGTACTCCGAAATATACAATTTATACAGGGCAGGTGTTAAGACTTGGCTAAAGATTATATGAAACCTTGGAGGGACCGGCACAATGCGGGTGTCACATATATAAATAGAACTACTCTTATGATTAATCATGACGGGAAATTGTATGAACCACCAGTGCTAGACGATTTTACGGTAACATTAGAAAGAAAAGGTACTCCGGGAAAGCTAACATTTACCCTACTTAAAAATCAAGATGTGGAGTTTGTTGAAGGGGACGCAGTGAGATTTAGAATATCAAGAACCTGGTTATTCTATGGTTGGATATTTGAAAGAAGTATAGACGCCGATGGTAATATCAAATGCACTTGTTACGACCAGATACGATATTTAAAAAATAAAGATTCTTATATGTATGAAAATAAAACAGCTAGTGAACTTATAAAAATGATTGCTAAGGATTATAACCTTAAATGTGGTAGCATAGCTGACACTAAACATAAGATAGCTCGGAGGATAGAAGAGGACAAGAGTTTAATAGATATAATATTAAATGCTTTAGATGAAACTTTAGCTATGACGGGCAAGCTGTATATACTGTACGATGATTTTGGAAAGCTAACACTTAAGAATATTGAGGACATGGCATTTGATTTAATGATAGATTTAGATGTAATTGAAGGATATCAATATAAGGCTTCAGTAGAAGACAAAGTGTACAATCAAGTAAAACTAGCTTATCCTAATAAGGAAACTGGTAAATATGATGTATACATAGCCAAAGATTCAAAGAATATACAAAAGTGGGGGGTTTTACAACATTATAAAAAAATAGATGAACCTACAAGTGGTGCAGCTATGGCTGAAGAACTTCTTAAACTTTATAATAAAACAAAAAGAAGTATAACTATTAAGGACGCTTTCGGTGACATAAGAGTAAGAGGCGGCACAAGGATTTTAACTAACTTAGATTTAGGCGACTATAAATTGAAAGGCTATGTTATTGTTGAGAGTGTAAAACATATGTATAAAGATGGTAGATACACTATGGACCTAACACTCATAAATAAAGACTTTTCAGCAGCTAGCTACTCTCAAAATAACTCAAGCCACAACTCGCTTACTGATGGTGGTAATAATGGGGGAAGTAGCCTAGGTGTACTTAATGGTAGACAAGTTAAAGCTAGGTTTAGTGCTTACTGTCCGAAGGCTGAAGGTTCTATAGGTGGTGGTAACACTACAGCCAGTGGAGAGAAAATCAACTACACATTAAGAACTTGTGCAGCACCATCTTGCATACCTTTTGGAACTCTAATACAGATAAATGGTACTGGTACAAAATACGACGGTTTAACATTTAGGGTAAATGACCGTGGAGGTGCTATTAAAGTCTTATCAGATGGTACTTATAGGTTTGACTTACTTATGCCATCTGGTAGCGAAATGAAAAACTTTGGTATGAGAAACGGATACGTAATAATCGGTAATGGTACTGGGTATCACAATGCCGGAAGTCTAGGTGGTAACTCTAAAGCCGTACAACTTGCCAAGTCTAAGCTTGGTTGTAAATATGTTTGGGGTGCGACTGGTCCTAATACATTTGACTGTAGTGGACTTATGTATTGGGTAGCTAAACAACTTGGTAAATCTATACCGAGAACTTCAAAAGAACAATCTAGAAGTGGTACACCAGTTAGTAAAGCCAATTTACTTCCAGGGGATTTAGTGTTCTTCGCTAATAAAAATGGCGTACATCACGTCGGTATGTTTATAGGAAATAATGAATTTATACACTCACCACAGACCGGTGATGTTGTTAAAATATCTAAGCTTTCAAGTAGGAAAGATTTTTACAATGCAAGGAGGTACTTCTAAGATGAGTAGCAAACAACTTTATGAAGTAATAAAAGAAATAGCTAGGGCGACGGTAAACGAAAGTAAACCAGTCGCCTTTTGTTTTGGTACTGTGGAAAGTGCTAATCCTTTAAAGATTAGACTTAGCCAAAAGATACTATTAACAAATGCCTTTCTCGTTCTCTCAGAGGCGTGCAGAGATACGACCACAACAATGATAATAGATGGACAGACTAAGACAGTCAAAGTCTTAAAACGGCTTAAAAAAGGCGAGAAGGTATTAATGATTAGATTTGATAAAGGACAAAAATATTATGTAGTGGAAAGGGTTGATTAAATGATTCCACAGACTGACAATTTTACAGATGTAATAATTGATGATGATTTTGAATATATAGAAGCTCCATCACAAACATACGAGCTAGACACAGTAAATCATAAAGTAAAAAGTACAAAAGTTGACGGACTTGAAGCTGTAAAACAAGCCGTCTACCTAGTACTTAGTACAGAGAGATATGAATACATAATCTATGATGAGTACGGCGTGGAGCTATGGGAGTTATATGGTAGAGAAGACGCTTATGTAATTCCCGAACTTGAAAGGGTAATGACTGAAGCAGTTATGAGAGATGAAAGAGTTGAACGTGTAAGCAACTTTAAAATTCACGCAGATGGTAAAGCAAGAATATGCACTTTCACAGTTCATACTATATTCGGAGATTTTGAAGCAGAGAAGGAGGTGTTAGTATAAATGTTTGAGAACTACACATACGAATACCATATCAAAGATATGCTAGATAGGGTAGACGATAGATTAGATAAGAGAGAAGGTTCGATAATCTATGACGCTTTATCTCCTACAGCAGTAAAATTCTCTGAAACTTATATAGATCTAGAGTTAATACTTGAAGAGATGTTTCCTGATACAGCTAGTAGACCTTATCTAATACAGCATTGTCAAACAAGAGGAATAACTCCTTTACCAGCTACAAGTGCAATAGTTAAGTGTGAGTTTAATATGGACGTGCCTATTGGAAGCCGTTTTAGTTTTGATAAGTGGAACATTGTTATAACTGAAAAAATTGATAACTATCACTTCAAAGGACAATGTGAGGAAACTGGTCCTATAGGTGGCAGTGGAGATATGATACCTATCGAATACATTGAAGGACTCGAGTACGCAAGACTTACAGAGATACTGATAAACGGAGAGGACGTTGAAGAAACTGAACCTTTAAGAGAAAGGTATTTTAGAAGTTTTGACGCACAAGCGTATGGGGGGAACAGAGCTGACTACAGAGAGAAAGTCCCACAGTTACAAGACATAGGTAACATAAAAATAAAAAGAGTAACAGAAACTGATAAGAATATCTACTTAACAATTGTAAACTCTACCTATGACGGTGCAAGTGAAGAACTTATAAGGGCTACACAAGAGGCAGTTGACCCAGTAGAACACTCTGGAGAAGGTTATGGAATAGCTCCAATACTTCACAAAGTCAAAGTACTTGGTGTTAAACCTAAAGTGATAAACATAGAAACGAAAATATTCTTCCAAAGAGATTTTACTTTTGAAGATATGAAGACACAACTTGAAAAAGCATTAGATGAATACTTCCTAGAACTCAACAAGACTTGGAGTGACGGTGTTACTCTAGTTGTTAGGATAGCACAGATAGAAACTAAGCTACTTGCACTAGATGGAGTACTTGACATAACTGATACTAAAATAAATGGTGTAGCTAGTAACTTAGAACTAGCATATGACGAAATTGCTAAAAGAGGTGAGTTAACTAATGCGAAAGTATAAAGAATACTTACCTGAAGAACTTAAAAAATATATAGAGTTTATGGCTATAGGAAATACAGTAGATAAACAGTTTGATAAGTTAGATGAGGATAAACGTAAGGTGCTTTTAAATGGCTTTGTAATGCACTTGAATGACTATGGGTGTACTAGGTGGGAAAAGATGTTACATCTCGTTAGAAGAGATTCTGACACGTTAGACGATAGAAGAATTAGGATACTGACTAAGTTTTTAAATCAGTTACCTTATACAGAGAAAAGATTAAACGAGATGTTAACTAGTATATGTGGTAAAGAAGGATACCATCTTGAAGTTAATGTAGGTCTGATGTATATAGGTGTAAAAATTGAGTTAGGTAGGAAAAATCAATTTAGAGAAGTTGAAAGACTTTTGGAAGATGTCTTACCACTTAACATTTGGTACAAGGTAGAACTTCTTTACAATACACACAGAGTAGTTGGACAGTACACACATAGACAACTGATGAAATTTACACATAGACAGTTGAGAGAGGAGGCATTAAATGGCTAAGGAAACACTTACAACTAATTTAAAATTAGTTAAACCAGACATAGATGACAGTTATGACATTGAGAAGTCTAACAGTAATATGGATAAGATAGATACAGAGATAGGCAATTTAAAAAAATCTATGGAGAATATAGTCGATAGTAAGGTTAAGGTTACAGACACAAACAACAAATTTACTGCGACAACTTTGGATAAAGTCTTGGACGAGATTGACGATAAAATCGTTGATACAAGTAACAAAGTAGACAATATCGACTTAGTAGCTAACAAGGTAGCTTATACAGACACACACACGCTAGGAGCTACAGATGTGCAGATGGCAGTAGATAAGACAGTTGAGAAGGTTAAAAAGCTAGAAAGCGAACGTCCACAACCAGTAGAAGAAACAATCCTTGCAAGTGGTTGGAGTGGTAATAAATATAGCCTAGAAGCCAAATATCCATTTGCACAGTACGATATCTATATTATAGATTTTGCAGATACAGTTACAAAAGAACAAATCTATGCTTGGGGCGACGGAATGATACGTGGAAGTATGACAGAGAATGTCCTTACTGCTTTAGATATTGTACCTAAAATAGATGTTCCAGTTAAGCTAGAATTAGTTAAGAAAGGAGCCTAGAAAATGAGTGTTTATAATAAAATCGGGGGGGGGGCAAATAAGGTTTTAATTGATAACAAACCACCCACTGATAGATTAAATTTGACAGAAGTTGAAAGTGTTATAAGAAATAGAGTTGTAGGATTTGGAGGATTCCAAATAATGGCAAGACAAAATAATGAGTATTATATAACTGCATCGAGAGAATCAGCTATATTAAAAGGCAATCCTTATACAAATTGGACTCAAATACTTTCGTTTAAAGATATAACTATGGATGGCAATATAAGGGCTGTAATGTACAATATTGAAGATGATTCTTTGACTTTTGTGGCTATACATCAGGCATCTATTTATATTTATAAATCAAAAAATGGATTATTAACGTTAGAAAAAGCTTTATCATTAAACGGAAATATTGTTAATCTTTTTATATTAAAAAATACTGTTTATTTTCATACGGTATATAACGGTACTAATTATTTAATTAAACATGAAATAGGTACAGAAACTTTGACTGATATAACTAAGAATTTAATATTTGAAGATGGAACAAAGTTAGAATTTATAGGATCTTTTTATGACGGCTCAACATACAAAGATAAAAGATACCAAACTAGATTTTCTACTAATTCTAAAAAAGTACAAATTATTGAATTTGATGGAGAAAAAATTAGAATTGCAAAAGAAATAGAAACAGAGTTTGGAATTTACGCAGTTTATCCAGAACAATGGCTGGGAAGCAATTCAGATGAGATTTATTTTACAATATTATCTGATGATATTTCTACCGATTTTGCTATAAAAAGAAAATATAAGTTGATTGACAAAGAATTTAATATAATAAAAGAGGGGGAAAGTATATATCCGTTGGGCAGTTCTTTTGTAATAAATAATACCTATATTACAAAAGAAACTTCAGATAATAAAGACAATACAATGGTAGAATTTCCAGTAAAAGCATACGTTAGAAGGGAGTGATAAGATGCTTTTTAACAAAGTAAGTGGAGGAGCAGAGAAAGTAACGATAGATGGAAAGCCAGCAAGGGAAAAAATTAATTTATATGAAATAGATGCCGAAAGAATACATAAACCTTTAACAAATGGTAATTTTAACGTATTAACAAAACATAATAATATTTATTATGTAAAATATGGGACATATGGAGGAAGTATTTTTAAAGGTAATCCACAAATAGGGTGGACTGAAATAATAAATCAAATGGATATAAAAGGTATTAGTATTGTTACATACATTGAAATAAAAGAGGATGGGAGTTTGTATTTAATAACAAAAGATTATAACTATACCATTTGGATATATCAATTTAAAGAAGGAGAGTTAACACTTTTAGACACAATTGATACAGTTTATTCCGAAAATTTTAGAAATGCATTTAAATTACATGATGAGCTTTATATTGTTGCTGTTAATAGTAGTTCAAATCCAGTTGTATATAAAAGAAATGATAAAACTATGACTGATATTACTAGTAATATTACAAACGTAGATGGCTTAAGATATGCATTTATGCTAGAACATACAAATGTTATAAATAATAAGTTAATAGCATTAACTTATGGTTCAAAAAGTTATGTGATTTTACAATTTGATGGAAAAACTGTTACAAGATCAGAAAAAACAACAGGTGTGAATGAAACTCTAAGTAACGTATTTTTTACAACTCCAAGCCAACCCAAAAATAACGAATTAAAAAATATAATACTACTTTTTAATTCAAGCAGTTATAAATTAGCATCAATCAAATTGTTAAATACAGATTTTACAGAAGTTGATTACTTTGAAATAGGAAATGAAAAATTTTCACGGGAAAGCAATACTTTTGTAGAAACAAAAGAGAATACTTATAGATATTTTGTGAAAAATGGTGGGAAACTAATTGAATTTCCAATAAAAGCATATGTAAAGGAGTGATAAAATATGTCTGTTTACAATAGAATCGGGGGGGGGTATTCTAAAATAAAAGTTGATGGAATGCCTCCAACGGAAAAATTAAATTTAAGAAAAGTAAAGAAAAGCTATCCAGCATACAAACTATATTTTGACTATTTACTTAATGAGTTTGGATATGCCCCATTTAGTAAATCTATATTTTTTAAAGAATTATTAATAGTATTAGTAAGAAATAATAATAACGGTAACAGCGAGTTAGCTTTCATAAATTTAAAAACTTTTACAGTAGAATTTATGCAAATTCCTTTTCAATCAGATAATCCTATAAGCTTTTTTGTAAATTATAAAAATGAAAGTGTATATATAGCAACATACGATAGAAAGTTATATAGGTTAAAAAATAAAGAATTAACATTTATTACAACATTAGAATTACCAACACTTTATTTTGGCGAAACTTGGTCTTCTTTGTTATGTAAAGATGATAAATTGTATTGCATCTGCGGAAAAGGAGTTATTGAATACGACATATTAAAAAATACACAAAGTAAAATAGCGAGTTTAGAAAAGGAATTTGATGATAGTTGTGCATTTGTGACTGACAAATCTATACAAATTCTAGGAGGAGTACATCGACATTGGTTTAGAGAAGTGTTTGATTTTTCTAAAAAAGTTTGGACAAAAAAAGAATTAGGTTCAAGTGGCAATTATAAACCAGTATGTACAATTTGGAATGAAAAGTTATATGTGATAACATCTGACAATGCTATAAAAGTCGGAGATATAGAAGGTGGAGAAATATCTAAAATTGATCATAGAAAGTTTTACTTAACTGATTATTCAAATTCGACAAACCTTTTAAGTGATGAAAATGGGCTTTATGCAATTAGTGGTGGTGTGATTGATATATTAGCAACAAAAGGAATTTACACAGAAGAAGATACATTTTTATATTAAAGGAGTGATATAAATGACTAAACAATACACAGACGTAAACGGAAATAAATTAGAGCCAGAAGCTTACGAAGAAAAGAAAGAGTACTATATAAAAGAAAATGGCAGAAAATTATTCTACCAGTATGGAGAATTTATTCCATATCCAAAAGCAACAATGGAAGAAAGCGCAATAGCACACATAGAAGAAATTATAAAAGAAAGAGCTGCTGCAGAGCAAGAAAGAGTAACAATAGAAAGTTTACAAAAACAGATAGAAGAATTGAAGGCTATAAATGAAGAACAAGACATGTTACTAATGGAAATGTCTACAGTAATGGTGTAAAAATCCTCGAAAGGAGGTGAAAATAATATGTTAAAAGCAATAAAAGGAGTGAGAAGTATGATATGGTACAACTTAGCTAAAAGGGTAATATTAGCAGAAAATTATGTTAGTAAAGAGGATATGCAGTCTAAGATAGACAACTACTTTACAAGTGGAAAAATAACACAGACACAGAAAGAAGAGCTAGAAAGATTATTAAATCAAGCTGCTTAGTAATCTAAGAAGCATAGAGGGCATAAGATAGGACCGAAAGGGTCTTTTTTTTATGCCCTTTTTTAAAAGAGAGGAGAGAATAATGGCAAGAACTACAAATTTTTTAAATAGCATAGTGGCAGTATGTGGCACTTGGGTAACCTTCCTATTCGGTGGCTGGGACTTAGCTTTAAAATCTCTAGTGATTTTAATGTGTGTAGATTATGCTACAGGACTTTTTAAAGGTTACATAAACAGAAACCTAAACAGTTTAACAAGTTTTAGAGGTATAGCTAAAAAACTGTTTATACTGTTTATATTAATAGTTGCAGTTACTTTAGATAGAGTGATAGGAAACGACGGTTATATCTTTAGAACTTTAGTATGCTTTTTCTATATAGCAAATGAAAGTTTATCAGTTATAGAAAATGCAAGTGAATTAGGTGTTCCAATACCTAAGTCTATAAAAGTAGCTTTAGAACAGTTAAGAGAGGAGAATGATTAGATGAAATTTAATATAAGTGCAGGACATAACCCAGATGGAAAGATAGCTTGTGGAACAGTAAACAACACTTTAAATATGAAAGAATCTACTGAGGCTAGATATCAAACTAAAAAAGTTGTTGAGTATTTAAAAGCTGATGGAAATCATGCTAACAACTGTACTGTAGACAATGGCACAGGACAGACTGATGTACTCAATAAGTTAGTAGCTAAACACAACTCGCATTCTGTAGATTGGGACGTTTCTATACATTTTAATGATACTGATAAAAAGGATCTAAAAGGTGATGGAAAAAATGTAGGTGTTGAGGTTTGGTATTACAACAATACTAATACTGTTAAACGTGAAGAATGTAGAAAAAAAGCTGAATTGGTATGTGAAAACTTATCTAAAATAGGTTTTAAAAATAGGGGAGCCAAACCAACTACAAGTCTAAAATTTTTAAGAAAAACTAATGCAAAAGCAATATTAATAGAAGTTTGTTTCTGTTCTGACGCAGATGATGTGAAGCTTTATAAATCTAGCAGAGATAACATAGCAAGGGCAATAGCTGACGCATTAGAAGGTAAAAAATACGTAAAGAGGGATAATAAAATGGATAAAGTTATAGCTTATGTAGGAGATGTAGACAAGGTAGCTGCTACAATATTATCTTGGAAACTGAAAGACTACACACTAAAAGACGCTAACACTATAAAAGGTGCTAACGTATCTAATCTAATCGTAGTAGGTGGAGGAGCTGAAAAAGTGTTCCCAAGTGCTACAGTTAAGCTAGTTGGTAAGGATAGATTTGAAACTGTTCAGAAGGTTTTAGATTATATAAAATAGCATAAAAAAGAAGGGCAGAGTTGGGGTTCTCTGTCCTTTTTACTTTAAATATATCTTTATTTTTAAGAGCTGGGTATTAACTCTAATCAATCTAATTATAAAACTTTTATTAAAAAATTACAACAGTTGTTGAATCGACAAGCTACCCAAGTTTATAATATAGGTATCACTAATTCTTTCATAGATTATTATATTGGAGATGAGACCAAGTCACAGTCTTACGTTGACGTGACAAAACTTAGGTAGTTACATACGTGTGACTACCTTTTAACGTAAGGGTATCGCCAAGGTGGTAAAGGCATAGCACTTTGACTGCTACATTCGAAGGTTCGAGTCCTTCTACCCTTGCCAATCATAAGAGTATAGTTTAATAGTAGAACAGTAGTCTCCAAAACTACTAGTATAGGTGCAACTCCTTTTACTCTTGCCAATGTTGGTTTGTTTACCACTTCTTTACTCCATTATGTCTTTGTGCACGAGGGCATATAAAAAACTCTAAGTGGCGTGTCTTTTTATGTATTTTTCAACATGATATTATGAAAAAACTAGAAACGTTTCGAAAAAAAAGAACTTTCGTTCTCTTTAATTCACACAGATAATATATTATAGCCATTTGCCCTACCAAACAAAAAAAATACTAATAGTCCGGGTAGGGCAAACAAGAAAACACTCATAGCGGTATGGGTGTTTTTCTATTTTAGAGCATAAAAAAAGAACTCCCACCTCTGGAAGTCCTTTTTAACGAAACGAAGTAAACAAGTAGATGACAAACTACTTGATACTGTATAATTAATATATCATATACTATAATGAAAGTCAAAAGAAATATATTTGTATTATTTTTGGTCTAGTGGAGAAGATGCAAGTTTGAAGTTGTGGCAGAATGCAGCACCAACTAAAAGACCTAATATAGTTATAGATGAGTCAACGTTACCTTCACCTGATAAAACTAACTGTCTCATTGGGCATCCACCAAGAAGTATAGAACCCCAACCACAAACAACCATTCCTAAGAAGTTCCATAAAGCATCTGTATGAGCAACTGGCTGATCTGCAAATCCAGGAGCAAACTGATGAGTTATTACATTAGCTAAGAAAGCACCAACAAGCATAGCTATAAATCCACTTACAAGATAGAAGTCTTTGAATAAAACTATATCTCTTATACCACCAGCCATGCAAAGTCTTGTTTTCTGGCATATAGCACCAGCTATAAGACCAACTGCAAGTGCGAAGAATATTGGAGCATGCATTGAACCTGGTCCTTCTGTAGAGAATACAAGAAGAGTAGAGTTAACTGCAAGTAATATGAATAAGAATACGCATATTGCAGGCATTATAAATCCTTCTAATTTAGACTGTTTGTAGTTTCTTTTTAAAGTGAAACCTTTGTTTAAGAAAACTATACCTATAAGTATACCTACTACGAATCCAGCTAAACCAGCTATGGCATTCCAGTCACCACCAGCTAATCTTAAAACCATTCTTGTTGGGCATCCTAAGAACATTAATGCACCAACCATAACTATAAATCCAAGACAGAATCTTATAAGTGGAGAAGATCCTCCTCTTGAACTGAATTCCTTGCTAGCAAATGCAAGAATAAATGAACCTAATATGAATCCTATAATTTCTGGTCTTACATACTGTACTATAGGAGCCTGATGTAAGCTTAGAGCACCAGCAGTATCTCTGATGAAGCAAGCTATACAGATACCCATGTTTTTAGGGTTACCAAGCATAACTGATATAACAGCCATTATACCTATAACAGCACCACCGATAATGATATTTCTCTTTTCTTTCATTATGAAAGTACCTCCTATTTTTTTAGGGCAAAACAAAAACTATACCCAATCTCATAATAACATATTTGTATGCAACAAATGAGAAATATGATATACTATAGAAAAAAACTATATTCAAAGTGAAAAACATAGAAAAAAACGTTCAACAGTGAAAAATAATAAAAATTTTAAAAAATATCAAAAGAATGTTAAAATAATTATCAAAAAAATTATATTCTGATATAATAGAGGTAAATATAAATGTTATATTTTATAAATGAAATATAATATATAAAAATAGATACGGAGGGGAATTAATATGAGAAAAGTATATTGTGATAATGGGGCAACATCATTCCCAAAAGCACCTGGTGTTGGGGATGCTATAAAAGAGTATGTTGAAAGTGTTGGAGGAAATGTAAATAGAGGAGCATATTCTTCAGCTTTAAGTGCAGGATTTGTTGTACTTGAAACAAGAGAAATGTTAGCAGAGTTATTTGGATTTGATAAACCAGAAAATGTTGTATTTACTAAAAATATAACAGAATCTATGAATACAGTTTTAAAAGGATTATTAAAAGAAGGAGATCATGTAGTAGTATCTTCAGTTGAGCATAATGCAGTTATGAGACCACTTGTAAAATTAGAACAGACTAGAGGAGTAACATTTACTAGAGTTCAGTGCAATAAAGTTGGGGAAATAGATTTAAAAGATGTAGAAGCTGCAATAAAAGAAGATACTAGAGCGGTTGTAATGACAGCTGCATCAAATGTATGTGGTACTGCACTTCCAATAAAAGAAATAGGAAAAATATGTAAAGAAAAAAATGTTATATTCATAGTAGATGCTGCACAGACTGCAGGAGTATTCGAAATGAATATGAAAGAAATGAACATAGATATACTATGCTTTACAGGACATAAAGGATTACTAGGACCTCAGGGTATGGGAGGATTCTTAATAACTGATGAATTAGTTCCTCAGGTAGATAGCTTTATAGAAGGTGGAACAGGAAGTAAATCTGATGAAGAAATACAGCCAGAATATATGCCTGATAAATTTGAAAGTGGAACTCCTAATATACCAGGAACATATGGATTACATGCATCTCTTGAATATATAAAAAAAGTAGGTATAGAAAACATACATAAAAAAGAAATGATGCTTACTGAAAGATTTATAAAAGGTATGGAAGAAATAGATGAAAGATTCATAATAGGTAAGAGAGATACTGAAAATAGAACAGCTGTTGTATCTTTAGACTTTGTTGGAATGGACAATGGTATAATATGCCATGAATTAGATGTTAATTATGGAATATCTACAAGACCAGGTATGCATTGTGCACCATCTGCTCATAAAACATTAGGAACATTCCCTCAGGGAACAGTAAGATTTAGCTTTGGATACTTCAATACAGAAGAAGATGTAGATTATGCATTAAATGCTATAAAAGAAGTAATAAAAGCTTATAATGAATAAAATAGTAAAATAAATGCTACATAATAAGTGTTATGTAAACCTTGAAACTGAATAGAAATTGTGTAATAATAGAGAAAGGCTAGGATTTTAAATCTTAGCCTTTTTTAATTTAGAAGAGTTTAATTTGTCGAGAAAAGAGTAAATTACTTAAGAAATTGATTGTAAAAAATAAAAAAGCATAATTTTAATATATTGTGCGAGGGGAGGAATTTACTCAAAATGAATTTAAAAAAGACTATGACAATATGTTTAGCATCAACAATGGCAGCAGGAAGTTTAGTTCCAGCTATGGCAGCGGAAAAGGAAATAATAGAGGGGAAAAATATATATGAAACAGCAGGGTTAATAGCAGATAAGCAAAATTATAGCACTGCAATATTAGTTAATTTGGATAATTCTATAGCAGATGGTCTGTCTGCAAGTGGTTTGTCTGGTTCGGCAAATGCACCAATACTTCTTACAAAGAAGGACAGTATACCAGTAGAAACAATGCAAAGATTAAAAAATGTAAACAAGGTATATATAATTGGACTTGAAGCAGCTGTATCAAAATCAGTAGAAAATACTTTAAAGGATAAAGGTATAAGTGTAGAAAGATTAGGTGGCTCTAATAGAAATAGTACTAGCTACAGTGTGGCTAATAAAATATCTCAATTAAAAAATATAACATCTATAGCTCTTACAAATGGTGTAAAGGGTGAGGCAGATAGTATAAGTATTGCATCAACTGCAGCAAGAGATGGCATGCCAGTTATACTTACAAATGGTAAAAATGTAGAATATAATACTAAAAATGTAACAACATACGCAATAGGTGGTACTAGTGTTATATCTGATAAATTAGTAAAATCAACAAATGCTATAAGATTAGGTGGATCAGATAGATATAAGACTAATAAAATAATACTAGATAAGTTCTATCCAAATGCAAAAGAATACTATGTTGCAGATGGATATGACTTAAAAAATGCATTAGTTGGATCAACTCTTGCAAAAGATGCTCCATTAATGCTTGTATCTAAAGGATCTGATAAGTCAGTATTCAAAGGAGCGAATAAAATATCTAAAATAGGTACACTTAGCTCTAGTATATTCGAGGACTGTTTAAGACGGGCTAGTTCAAGTAGTTCTAGTAATAGTGTATCTAGTGGATTAAGTATACTTTCAAAACCAACATCTACATATGAACAATGTAAAAAATGGGCAGAAAGTAAAAATGCATCTGATTTATTTATGGAAATACTTCCTATACTATATAATACAGCAGTAGAAAATGGTGTAGACCCTACATTAGTGGTTGCACAGTGTGCAAAAGAAACAGGATACTGTAAATTTGGTGGAGTGTTAGATGCTTCATTTAAAAATCCTTGTGGATTAAAAACTCCTGGTGGTGGAGGAGATAAGGATAAAAATGCCCATACTAGATTTAATAGTTGGGATGATGGTGTATTAGCGCAGGTACAGCATTTAGCATTATATGCGGGAAAAGAAGGATATCCATTATCAAATCCTAAAGATCCTAGACACTTTGCAGATCTTTTTGGAAAATGCAAAACAGTGAAATCTCTGTCTAACAATTGGGCAGGAAGTGGATATGGTGAAGATTTAGAAAAAATGATGAAAGAGATAATGAGTAAATAGAAAATATATAGAAACAAGCTATATGAATGTATTTAAGAGATAGATAAAAAATAATGATATAGATAAAAGCTATTCATATCTATATAACTATAGATATAAACTATTATAAAAAGTGCTGTATTTTTCCCATTGTATAATTTGGTGATATATAATTAAATATGGAAAATGTAAATATTACAAAATTATATATTAAGGGGTGTGTTTTGATGACAACAGTAGGACTTCCAGAACAGTTTGAAAACTGGGGAGAAGCTAGAAGAAACGGTTTCTTAGCAATAAAAAAATTAAAAGATGAGGGTAAAAGAGTAGTTGGTGCATATTGTACATTTACTCCAACAGAAATAATATTAGCTGCAGGAGCAATATCAGTAGGTCTTTGTGGTGTTAGTGAAGAACCTATACCAGAAGCTGAAAAAATATTACCAAGAAACCTATGTCCAATGGTTAAATCAAGTTATGGTCATGCTATAACAGATACATGTCCATACTTCTATTTTAGTGATATAGTAGTAGCTGAAACAACTTGCGATGGTAAAAAGAAAATGTATGAACAGATGGCAAAAGTTAAACCAACTCACATAATGCATCTTCCAAACCTAGCAGATGAAGCAGGTATAAAACTATGGGCTGGAGAAATAAAAAGATTTAAAGAAAGATTAGAAGAATTCTACGGAATAACAATAACTGAAGACGATATAAGAGCAGCTATAAAAGATAAAAATGAAGAAAGAGCTTTATTAATGGAATACTTTAAACTAGGAGCTCTTAATCCACCTCCAATGAGTGGAATGGATATACACAGAGTTTTATATCAGACTCAGTTCAAATTTGACAGACCAGCTATGAAAGCTGAGCTTAGAAAATTAATAGATGATATAAAAGCAGATTATGCTTCAAAGGAACATGAAAAAACAAATAGACCAAGAATACTTATAACTGGTTCTCCAATAGCAGGTGCTATAAATAAAATAGCTCCAGCAATAGAAGAAGCTGGTGGAGATGTTGTTGTTTACGAAAACTGTGGTGGTCCAAGATCAAACAGATGGTTAGTAGACGAAGAAAATCCAGATGTATACGAAGCTATAGCAGAAGCATACTTAAAGATAGGTTGCTCATGCATGATGAATAACGACAGAAGAATAGAATTACTTGATGAATTAATAGATGAATTCCAGATAGATGGTGTTATAGATATAGCATTAACTGCTTGCCATACTTTCACAGTTGAAAGTGCAAGAATAAAAGAATTCGTTACTAAAGAAAAAGGAATATCATTCTTAGCATTAGAAACTGATTACTCTCAGTCAGACAGTGAACAGTTAAAAACTAGATTTGAAGCATTCATAGAAATGTTATAAGAATTGAATTAATAAAAAGGGGTACTTATCTACTAATAAGATAGGTACCCTATTTTTATGCCATAAATGACATTTTAATTTTTTTCTTTTAAGAATAAATACTCTACTGAAGAAGTAAATACATATAATAACACAGAGAATAAAACTTTAGTCCTAAAAGGAATAGAAATAGATTTCATAATACTATCTACAACCAATAATCCCAATAAAACCAAAATAAACTCTACTAAAAATTCTAAAATCTTATAAAAAGATTCGGGAATACGACCTTTAAAATGTACAAAATCTAATATAGATGTACTAATAAAATCTAACGGTATAGTAAAACATACAAAAATAAAGAAGAATAAAAATACCGCTGGAATAGAATTGTATTCAAATCCGATTAAAGTCATTAGACCAATACCAACAAAAGTAGTTACAGCATAAATAATACCAAATGAAATTGCCATAACTATAATCAATGTTATTAGCATTGCAAAAGCCGAATTTTTATTTTTTTTTGAAATTGAACTCACCACCTAAAATATACTTTTAGAACATAAATAATTACAAAAATAAATTAGATAAACGTTAGCATTATTAAAAATTTAAAATAATCATATGTATAGAAGATAACAGTTTTTAAGTCTTTTTTCAATATATTTGGATAAAAAGATAACATATATACACTCAAAATAATGCTTTTGATATAGTATTACCCACTTCTAATTAATTTTAATACTTTTATATCGCTATTAAATAAATATTTATGAATAAAATAAAGATAAAGCGATTAAATTTTCAAAAATTTTAAGCTAAACTTTATTTATATATGTTATAATCTTTAATATAAAAATGGCTTTTTCAATTAAATTAAAAGTTAAAAAATAGATAAGCAATTAAATTAAAAAATCAGGAGGTATAAAAATGTCTGAAATAATAGATTTTAATGAATTAAAAAATAAAGTAAAAGAATCTGATGTAGATAAATTTGAAGATTATATGTACAGCCTTTATACTGATGTTGCTAGTGGCAAACTAAGCATGGCTGGATTTTCAAGAAAAATGATGGACTATATGAGAGAAAATAACATATCTCAAGAAAAATTCTATAAAATACAGCAGAAATTTATGGAAAGATATGGAATAGACACAAAAGAAATGGATGACCAGCTTAAAAAATTTGGATTAGATCCAGAAAAAATAAATGGTATCAGTTCTTCAAATCCATCTCAGGAAAGTGTAGATCGGTATACTAAAGCATCTGGATTTTATGATAAATACAGTCATAAAATAAAAATAAAAAGTAATATAACATCGTACATAAAAAATGATTTGAATGATTTAGAAATCATAATAGAAGAAGATAAAGTTATACTTTGCAGTGATAAGAAAATAGACTTATCAGATAGAGAGCTTAATGAATTCCTTAGCTCATACAGAAATATGTTTGATAAAACAATAAGAGTAGTTCTTTGCGAAACTACTAAAAAATATGACTATAAATAAACCCTTACAATTCTTTGAAAAGGTGGAATTAAAATGGAAACTACAGAAAAAAAGATGTCTGCTAGCTCTGAAAGAATAAAAAGAGCTGCACTTCATTGGACAAATCTGCTTGAAGGATATAATAATATGGCAAAAATCCCAGCAGACTACTTCAATAAAGAAGTAAACGGTATTATATCTAAAGAAAAAATAGTAATCAATGAGGATAAATATGCTAGACTTAAAAAGTTTTCTGAAAAACAGGGGATAAATATAACAGATATAATAGAGTTAATATATGGTTTGATTTTACAAGAATATACATTTGAAAGAGATGTTATGTTTGGGAGTACTATGAATATAATTCCAGTGAGAATTACAACTGAGGAAAAAGAAACTTTTGTAGATGCACTTAAAACATTTGTAAATCAGAAGAATATATCAAAAGAATATTTGACATATATGCTATCGGAAATAGAAAAAAATAGCCCATTGGATAAAAAATTGATAAATACAATTTTTGTTAGTGGAAATGTAGATATGTATGCAAAAGATATGATTGACGACCTTATGCGACTTAAAGGGTATGAGTTTGCTGTAGATATGGTAGCCGGAGAGGGGACCCTGGTTATAAGAGCTAAGTATATGCCTTCTAAATACAGCAAAGATACTGCTGAACGAGTTTTATCTATGTTTGAAACAGTTATTTCTCAGATAGTAGAAAATGAAAAAATAGAAATGAAAGACATAAGATTTGTATCTAGGGAAGAGGAAGAAGAAATATTTGAAGAGTTTAATATGAGTTGTAAAAAAAGACCACCAGATATGACATTTATGGATGGTTTTTATGAGCAAGTCAAGAAAACTCCAGATAATATAGCTATTAGTGATGAAAAAACATCTATGACTTATAGAGAGCTAGATATTGTAACAGAGAGATTTGCTGGATATTTAAATAGCATTGGTATAAAAAGAGAAGATACAGTTGCAGTTATTCTACCTAGAAATATTGGTGTAATAATTGCAGCAATAAGTATAATGAAAGCAGGAGCTGCGGTATTTCCAATAGATATAAGTAATCCATCTGTTAGAATGTCATATCTTTTAGAGGATAGTGAGGCAAAAGTAATAATAACTTCTAAAAAATTAGAAAATCAACTTCCTAAAACAGATAAAAAACTATTATTTATAGAAAATGAGTCTATGTTCAATACAGATATTCCAATAACAGAGTACGTGTACCCTGATAACTGTGCATATAGAATATCTACATCAGGATCTACAGGTAGACCAAAGTGTATGTCTATAGAGCATAGAAGTCTTATGAATATGTGTATGTACGCTATAGATTATATAAACGCAGATGAAAATGATATTTGTGGAGTTTATCTAAGTTTTAGTTTTGATGCAGCAGTTAAACAGATATTCCCATATTTGCTTTGTGGGGCATCAGTGGATATAATTCCAGAAACCGCAAGAGCAAATGAATATACAGTAAATGAGTACTGTGAAAAGAAGGGGATAACGATTTTAGCAGTTCCAACTATATTCGCAAAAAGATTTATTAAAAATTGTGATAACAAGTATTTAAGAGTATTGCAATCTGGAGGAGATAAGCTAAAAGGATATAAAGAAAGAAATTACAAGATATATAATGAATATGGTCCAGCAGAATTTACTGTACTTGCGACTTCATTCTATGTAGATAAAGAGTACGAAAAGATTCCAATAGGTAAACCAATTTACAATACTTATGCGTATATATTTGATATGAATGGAAATATATGTCCAATAGGTGTTCCTGGAGAGCTATGTCTTTCTGGAATACAGATATCTAGGGGATATATGCATAAGGAAGAGCTTACAAAGGAAAAATTTGTAGAAAATCCATTTGCATTTGATAAGTACACTAGATTTATGTACAAAACAGGAGATCTTGCTAAATGGTTAGAGGATGGAAATATTGACTGCATAGGAAGAATGGATAGTCAGGTTAAGATAAAAGGCATAAGGGTTGAGATATACGAAATTGAGAATGAAATAAATAACATTCCAGAAATAAAAAGCTCTGTTTGTATAGCTAGACCAGATGAAAAAGGGGAGCTTTACTTAAAGGCATTTTATGTATCTGATGAAGAAGTAGATCCTAAAAAGGTAAAAAAACATCTTCAAATGTCGCTACCACCGTACATGGTTCCTGAATATATAATGCAGATAGATAAGATACCAGTTACTCCAATAGGAAAGGTAAATAAAAAGAAACTTCCTAAGGAAAATATACCAGTATAAAATAGGATAATAATAAAAATCTATGAAAATTGTTTTGATAAGTGCACAAAATTGTCGTCAATATTCATAGATTTTTCTTATTTTTTGGTCGATGAGATAAAGAATTATTTATGTAACAAAAAATATTGAACCAATTATTTCTAAAGATACTCTAAATATTATATGAAGATATTATGTAATTCATTTACAAGGATAGAAAAAATTATTAAAATGAATAGGACAAGAATAGTTAGGAGTATTTTATTATGAAAAAGAAAAGAAAACTTAAAAAAAGTGTTAAGATAATAATTGGAGTAGTAGCATTGATACTAATAGCATCATATCTAAAAGGACCAAGTGAGAGTAATGTAGCTTTTACCCCAGTTGGAGATACTACAAAATATGTAGAAGAATTTCAGAAGAGAGCAAAAGACGATGAGAGATATAACAATGTTATACAAAATATAGAAAGTTACCCAGAGGATGTAATAAAATTATTGTATTCTAATGGAGAAACATTAGATTTTGTATTGAGCAAGGATAATTTTAAAAAGCCAGCATTTTTAATAAATATAGATGAAGATTGTGGCGATGGCAAAATACCAAGACTTCAGCAATGGGATCCAAAATGGGGTTGGAGAGAATATGGAAATAATGTAATTGCGATAAATGGATGTGGTCCAACAGCGTTATCAATGGTTGTATCTGGGCTTACTGGCGATAAAGATATAACACCTATAAAAATAGCTAAATATAGTGACAAACATGGATTTCACGAAGCAGCTGGAACAAATTGGAACCTTATGGTAGAAGGTGCAAGAAAATATGGGGTTAAAGGTTGGGCAATAGATAATACAAAATCTAGTTTTGAAAGTGCGTTAAAAAACGGTAATCCTATAATATGTAGTGTAGGACCAGGATACTTTACTAGAGAAGGTCACTTTATAGTAATTGCAGGAATGAAAGATGGAAAACTTGTAATACATGATCCTAATAACATAAGTAGAAGTGAAAAACTATGGAACTATAATGACATAAAATCACAAATAAAAGCAGCTTGGGCGTACTCGCTTGAATAAGGCTTGTAGTATAAAAAAGAAGAGGTGTATAGCCAAATAAACGACAATACTGCAAGCGACACTGAAGTTTAAATACGCAAAATGAATTATGTAAAAGCTGTTTCAGAAAAACTTATGAAAATAAAATAGACTGTCACCCTAACGACAATCTGGAGACGGCTCATGAACTGCTCCCCTCTGAGTGGACAAGTGAAATAAATAAATTCACTTTAAACTTA
>Oklahoma_p2__coassemble_392_pt1 | contig 40910 bp, 39 predicted proteins | sample Oklahoma_p2__metabat2_high_PE_021 | metagenome-assembled genome bin Oklahoma_p2
TTTCTCTATTCTCTTGCTCTTTTTTCGCAATTATTTTTCCACATTTTTATTGTACTACATTTTCCAAGCTCATGCAATAGTTTTAAAAAACAAAAGTTACATTTTTTTAACTTTTTATGTATTGACTTTTTAATTTTTCTCGCATGTCCTTTGTAGTATTTAGTATTATACTCGATTAATTTCTTTATGTAAACCCTTTTTCCCAAATTTTTCCCCCTTTCCCCCTGATCAATTTGTAAGCGCAGCCCAAAAGTAAAAATTTTTTTCGTTTTTTTCTTCTTTTTATTTTTTCTCCTTTTGCTTCTTTTTTTGCGCCGTCGTTTCTTTTTTGTACTTTTTTTCCGTTGATTTTGCTCATTCCACCTCAGTTACAGAGGGCAAACTTTTCATCGTCCAGCGATGAAAAGAACCTAAGGCTCACGCCTTAGGTTTATTTTTCGTCAAAAGTTGTATTATTTTGTCTGAATTTTAAATATTTGTCATTATTTTGTAACTTTTAAACCGTTTTTTGTAACCTATCTGTAACTTTTTTGTAACTCTACCCCATTTTTATTCTATTTTTTACGATTTTCTAAAACTTCTCACTATATTTACTTATATTTCATTTAGATTTGGTATTAGGTTTTGCCTACGGCTGTTTTTATTTGCTTATTTCTTGCAATTATTTTTATAAATACTCTGTCCTTAATCCTAAACAACCTTCTTCTAAATCTTTCTTAATTTTCTCATCATATCTTTTTTCAAATTCTTTTCTCTGTTCTTCTGAAACTGAAATGACATCCATTCCTTCTATTATTTTTATATTATATTCTTTTAGATTTGATATTGCTTTTTCAGCATCTTCATAACTTTTAAAATATAAATTATCTTCAAAAGCATATTCAAACGCTTCTTTTGAAAACTCTTCTAAATTTTTAATTTTATTTATTTCCTCGTCAAATAACTCTATTCCTTCATTTGGATATATCCCCTCTCCACATTTCATAAATTCATAAACATCATTTGATAATTTTTCACTATGTTTAAATCTTAGTCGCCTGAATCCACTTTCAGTTAATATTACTTCCTCCTCACATCTCATAGCATATGCACTTTGAGATTCACATCTTCTGAAAGCCTGTTTACCTATAGGATAAATAGCATCTCTTTCATTTTGCATAATCTTATGGTTATTTATTACAGATGCACCAACAATTTTCTTTTGATAAATTATTCCATATTTATACTCCTCTATCTCCTCTTTAGATAAAGGGCGCCATTTTTTTGTTTTTTCATCATATGTACAAGTTGCAAAAAATAGTGCTACTATAAAATGAGTTGTTATATCAAGCCAATATGTTTCTAAACCATAATGTTGAGCAAGGACATCATATAAAATTGTTGCTTCTGTTTCTTTTGACCAATTATCAGTACATTCAAACTGATTTAAAAATCTCATAAATTCGTATATTCTCATATTAGCAATTAGTTTATATGCTTCTTTATCATCATTATTCTTAAATTTTTCTAATACTCTTAATAGACTTGATTTATTAGTAGGATAAATTCTTTTTTCACCTCTATAAAACTCATCTTTGCACCCCTCCATAATTATGTTCCCATAAGGTGTTTCAATAAAAAAGTTTTTAAATTTATGCATTTGAAAAAAATCTATTCTTTCATCAAATCCTCCTTTTTCTTTTATCCTTTTAGTATATTTTTCACTTTCTTCGTACAGCATTTCATTTGCTTCATATATGTTTCGTATGTCATCATATGTTATGTCTACAAATTCTTTACACATATTATTTCCTCCTAAAATATTTCTTTCTATTTTTAGATTAGCATATATTAAAAAAAATAGCACCTATGTACTACTTGTACATAGGTGCTAAGTTTATTTGTTTCTTTTATTCATATATATTTAATACAACAGGCTGTTTTAATTCTTTTCCGTTGCTTAGTTTTACAACAAGTTCTACATTGTAAGTTCCTATTTTATTTTCGTCATATTCTCCAACTATCTGGATTTTGTTACTTATGTCTTTTCCGTCTACATCTCCTGCATGTGCATAGAAGTCTTCATAAGTTATGTTAGATCCTTTTAATCTCATTAAGTCAGGTCTTTCTGCTCTTATGTATCCTTTGTCTTCTAGGTTTTCTCCTGCAAGTACAGAATCAAGTACGTCCTGTTTCATTCCTCCAACCTGTATTAGTGATCCTCTGTTTCTTAATACAGCTTTGTCAGAGTTTTTAGATACAAATGCTATACCGTCGTTTTTAGCTAGTGAAGAAGCTGTTAATGCGTCTACTAGTCCATCACCTTTAGTGAAGTACATTGTTCCAGATTTTTTGTAGAAGTATTTTATTACTTCTGCATTTGTTTCGTATCTGTTTTCTCCAGCTATTCTTTCACCGTCAACTTCTAGTTCTAAGTCTGCAGATACTGCTTTTTCTCCACCTATTACGTATAGATATACATCTGGATCTATTGGCATTGTTTTACCATCAGTTAGTATTATAGGAGCTTTATCTCTAGCTGCTACTGCTGCTACTGACATTGCATCTGCTTCACCAGTGAATCCATTTACTACGAATCCTGCTGTTCCAGCACCTTTTACTAATTTTGCTACTTCTACAGAAGTTGCTATTCTGTCTTTACCTTCTACTCTTATTATTTCTTTGCCAGCTAGTTCGGCTTCTACTTCTTTTCCTATTGCTTTTTCTCCACCTATTATATAAACTTTTTTAACCTGTTCTAATTTTTTAGCTGTTGCTTCAGGTAATTTGTTCTGTTTAGCTAATAGTATTGGTGCGTTCTCTTTACCAGCTAATGATGAAGCTGATAATCCATCTGCTAAGCTTTTGTCTGAGTTTACTAGTATAGCAGTATCGTAGTTACCCATTTTATCTGCTATCTGTGCTGCTGTTTCGTATCTGTCTTTCCCTCTTATAACCTCGTGAGTTGCTGCAGATACTGGTGCTACTGTAGTACCTAATAGTACTGCACATAGTGCTAATGCGCTTGCTTTCTTTCTAAAATTCATAATAAGTACCTCCATTTTGTGTTTTAGGAAAATATCCATATATTAAGGATAGCACTTTTTTATTTTCGTGTAAACACATATAGTTTTTTTGTATATATTAGTATAGTAAATATGAATATTTATGCAACATATAAAAAGGCACAAATGCAAGCGCCTCACAACTTATAAATGTGTTACATAAAAGTGTGAGGCGCTGAAGCCTGGAGAGCAACAGCAGTGGAAATAAAAAAGGACTACCGCAAATATTTGCGATAGCCCAATGATATTTATTCTTTAATTTTCCATTCTCCAGATTCATCTTGTTCTGCGTCAATTCCTAATTCTTCAAGTACTTTAGCATATTCTTCATCACTTAGTGAATTTAGATATTCAGCTAATGCTTCTATCTGAGATTCATCAGGCTCAACCACCTGAGTATATTCCTCAGCACTAACAGTCTGGATATTGTCCATATCTATCTCTTTCTGACCTAGAGCTTCTCTAGCAAAACCAAACAGATATTTTAAAGTATCTCTTCTTATATTCATGTTCATTTCGTCGTACATTCTACCAGCTTCAACAGTATATTCTTTAACTGGGTCCTTCTGTGCAGAAGCCTGAAGTCCTATACCCTGTCTCATCTGATCCATTAAATCTATGTGGTATGTCCAATAGTTGTCGACAACAGTTAGAAGTGTTTCTCTTTCTTCTGCCTTAACAACGTCTTCACCTATTAACATCTTTTTAAGATTGTAGATATTTTCCACTATTGCATAAGTCTGGTTAGCTATAGCTTCTGGTGATAGTTCAGCCCAGCCAGGTATTATTAGTGTGTTGTATGGTACGAATTCGTTGTATAAGTGAGCTACGTATCTAACAAAGTCACGATTCTTTCCTCTTAGGTATGTTTCTGTAGCGAACATTATTCTTTCTTTTATCATATTCTGTATTTCTTCAGATATGTCTGCATTATCAAGTACTTTATCTCTTTCTGCATATACAACTTTTCTCTGTTCGTTGATAACGTCGTCGTATTCAAGTACCTGTTTTCTTGTCTGGAAGTTTTTACCTTCTATTGTTTTCTGTGCTTTTTCTACAGTTTTAGTAAGCTGTTTACTTTCCATACCACCATGTTCGTCTGGAGTTATTTTTTTAGAAAGTTTTTCTATAGTCTTTCCACCGTATAGTTTTATTATTTCGTCTTCTACACTGACGAAGAATCTTGATTTACCAGGATCTCCCTGACGTCCAGAACGTCCTCTAAGCTGGTTGTCTATACGTCTTGATTCGTGTCTTTCTGTACCGATTACGTAAAGTCCACCTGCTGCTCTTACTTTTTCGGCTTCTTCTTTATCTCCTGCACCAAGTTTTATGTCTGTACCTCTACCAGCCATGTTAGTTGCTATTGTTATAGCTCCTAGTTTACCAGCTTCAGATACAATGTCTGCTTCTTCTTTGTCCTGTTTTGCATTAAGCACTTTGTGCTGTATGCCCTGTTTTTTAAGTAGTTCTGATAGTTCTTCAGATTTTTCAACAGATACAGTACCAACTAGTATTGGCTGTCCTGTCATATGAGCTTCTTTTATTTCTTCAACAACAGCTGCGTATTTCTGTTTTTCTGTTTTAAATATTCTATCGTGTAAGTCTGCTCTTAGTACTGGTTTGTTTGTAGGTATCTGAACAACGTTCATGTGGTATATTGATTCAAATTCCTGTTCTTCTGTTTTAGCAGTACCTGTCATTCCTGATAGTTTTTCATATAGTCTGAAGAAGTTCTGGAATGTTACAGTTGCCATTGTTCTTGATTCACCTTTTATTTCAACGCCTTCTTTAGCTTCAACAGCTTCGTGAAGTCCATCTGTGAATCTTCTTCCCTGCATTACCCTTCCTGTAAATTCATCGACTATTAGTATTTCTCCATCTCTTACAACGTATTCTACGTCTAAGTCCATCATTTTGTGTGCTCTAAGAGCCTGGTTTATAGCGTGGAATATTTCCATGTTTTCTATGTGAGTTATGTTTTCTATTCCGTAGAATTTTTCTGCTTTTTTGATACCAGATTCTGTGAAAGCTATTGTGTTTTCTTTTTTGTCTTTATCGTAGTCTTCTGGTTTTATTGTTTTTAGGAATGCATTGGCAACTTTGTATATTTCTGTTCCTTCTGCTCCCTGACCAGCTATGATAAGTGGTGTTCTAGCTTCATCTATTAGTATAGAGTCAACTTCATCGACTATAGCAAATTTAAGTTTTTTCTGTACTTTTTCTTCGTTGCTTTTAGCCATGTTATCTCTTAAGTAGTCAAAACCAAATTCGTTGTTTGTTCCATATATTATGTCAGCTTCGTACTGAGCTTTTCTTTCTTCGTGAGTCTGATCAGCTATTATTACCCCTGTTGTTAGTCCTAAGAAGTTATATACCTGCCCCATTTCTTCAAGGTCACGCTGTGCAAGGTAGTCGTTGACAGTTACAACGTGTACCCCTTCTCCAGTTAGACCATTCAGGTAAACTGGTGCTACGGCAACTAGTGTTTTACCTTCCCCAGTTTTCATTTCAGCTATTTTTCCCTGGTGAAGTACTATACCACCTATTAGCTGCACTCTGTACTGTCTCATTCCAAGTACTCTCCAAGAAGCTTCTCTTGCTACAGCAAATGCTTCTACTAATATGTCGTCTAGTGTTTCTCCGTTTGCTAGTCTTTCTTTAAATATGTTTGTCATATTTTTAAGTTCATCGTCGCTCATTGCTTTGAATCTTTCTTCTTGAGCATCTATCTTATCTACTATTGTGTTAATTTTTCTTATTTCTGCTTCGTCTGATTTGCTAAGTATTCTGTCTAATATTGACATTAATATTTCCCCCTTTTGAAACGTGCTATTTTTATTATATTATAATTGACCTTTTATGTATATAGCTCATTCCAAAAAAAATGCATAAAAAAAGACATAACATTTTTACAGAAATTACACATTTCTTCAGTAAATTTATTATGTCCTTTTGATAAAGTTAGTTTTAACTTTTGCTTGTTTGTTTGTCTATTTTAATTGTGTTTTGATTGGTTAGTTGTTTGAGCTGCTAGTTTTGTTTTTTTCTTTCTTTTAACCGCTTGTTCATTTGATATTTTCTTTCATCTGCTACATATCTTCTAACTGTGCTTTCACTTAACCCAAATACATAAGTTGTTTTTTTAATATCTGAGCCGTATCCTAGATACACGTCGTATACGTATGCTCTTCTTTTTCTTTCAATTAGTTTTTCATGCTGTGGCAGATAAAGCGTTGTTCCCCCGTATAAAAATACTAGCTTGGCATAGTTGTTAAATCCAATTAATTTTACTATGTCTAATCCATTAGGAGATAAGTCCTCCCTTTCGAATTTTAGTTTTTTTAAAGCTCTTCTGTGTTTTAGTTTTTCTGCTCTTAGTTTTTCCATTTTCTTTTGAGCTTCCTCATTCTCAAACTCTAACTCCTCAAAAATCCCCTCGTCATAGTTTAAATCCTCTTCAGCGAATTCCTCAAATTCTTCTACTTCCCCTTTTTCCTCGATTTCGCTTTCTTCAACATCATTGTCCTTGATGCTGTTCTGGTTCTTCTGAGCATTTTTGTTTTGATCTTTTTGATTAGCCATTTTCTACCCTCTCCTTTAAATAAGATATATTTAGAACCATATTAGTATATGATTCTTTAAAAAGTAAAAATATAAAAAAACAACAGTTTCATAATACGAAACCCTTTTAAAATTTAATTATTTTAGTAAGAATTATTCGTAGCCTTAAACCCGGATGTTAATCCGGGCTTTTGGGAAACTGTTGTCACATATACTATATTATATTTTTACATATTTTTAAAGTCCTTTTTGCAAATTTTCAAAATTTTCTTAATCAATTTTGTATTTTTGACTTTTTTTATTTTTTTGCTTATCTTTTTTGAGCTGCACTCTCGATTATTTTCGAAAGCCCGTTGATACTTTCTGATAGTGTACTCAGTTTATTTTCTATCCTTATCAGTAAGAATATTGATACGGCTATAGGAAAACCGACGTTTGCTATCATGTTCCGTAATTCAACTTCCATAATAATCACCTGCTTATTGTCCGACGAGATTATATTACTAAGTCGTGAACTGTTTCGTCAGTAGTTATTATTTTTGCTTCTGATGTTGCTGCTACTTCTGAGTCGTTTACTAAAAAGATTTTTTTAGATACTACTAAGTCCATTGCGTTTTTTATTTCCTGTTCTTGTACACCATCTTTTGGCCCATCTAAAGATATAGTAAATGCCTTTCCATTGGCTGTTTTAAATTTCATTGCTAGTCTTTTTCTTATCATAGTTTTTTCAATCTCCTTTTCTTAACTTTTTATTTTTTTGGTTTTTGTTTTTTAGTTTTTATTCTTTTGTTTTTAGTTTTTTTGTTTTGAAATCTGTTTATAGATTTTTAATCTGGTAGCTTGGCTGCTCAACTGGCAGCCGCTACCTTTTTTTAGTTTGGATTGATTCAATCCATTTTGTTTTAATTTAGTCTGGTTTAGTTTGATTTTGATTTTACTTTGGTTTAGTTTTGCTTTTCTGTTTAAGCTTTTGATTTAGGTTTTCGGTTTAGGTTTACCCAATCCACTTCCTACATACTTTCTTCTAAATCAGCTTCATCCACTTTTGCTATTACATCAGCTTTTGTTTCTAAAAGCTCTGATAGTGCTTTACCTACTGCATAAACATCTTCTTTAGTTGCATCGGCTTTGACATTTTTAATATCTTTGCGTTTGTACTTTATTTCCCCTCCTGATGTTTCACCTACTGCAAATTTCAGTCTTAAAACTGATACCTTACTTGATTCTGTAACTGCCATTCTAGTTACCTCCTTTAAAATTTATTCAGGCTTCTCTCTTGCCTGTGATTAAAGTATAAAACACCAGCATGTCATCCATCAAAAACACTCTATCACTTTCTATTCTCTTAGAAAAAATGCCCAGCATTTCCAACACTTACAGCAAAAAAAGAAAATAAAAAAAAAGAGGATAAAATCCCCTTTCGTTTTGCTCTTCTTTACTAGACCTTTAATTCCATAAAAAATAAGAAGGGCGTAATAACTGCTACTCACGCAACAATACTGCAGACGCTTTCGTCCTTAATCGAACTTTGTTCGATAAGCGACGATAAAGAAAGCGTCGAAGCCTGGAGCAGAGAGCAGTTATAAGCCCTTCTCTTTATTTATGGAGTAAGGAAGTCTGTAAAGAATCCGTAGACTCCTTGTGATTTGTATTTGTTCAGTTCTTTTGAGTCATTTATTGTGTTCATATACAATGTTATTCCTCTAGATTTACATTTTTCCACCAAAGATGATGTTAAGAATCTATAGTCAATTGTAAGAACTTTTATTCCATTCATTGCGCAGAAATTTGTTATCTTATTTTCATCTATGCTACTCATAGTATAGCAAGTAAATGATGCAGATTTGAAATTATATATATTCATTATCTCATTGTATAGTTCTTCTCTATATATCTGAGGTATCATTCTATCTAATATTTCTGGGCTAGCTTCTTCTACAATTTTTTTGTAAAGTTTTCTAACCTTGTCATTCTCAGCCTGTTTTAAGTCTATAATCATATATATGTCTGGATATTCTGTCATGTAATAAATTATATCCTTAAATGTCATCGTATCGTATTTACCATAAGGCTTCATACGTTTAAATTCCTCTAATGTCGGTTTTTTTGTGGCGTATTTTTCTGGTAGTCCCATTTCTTTTAAGCTAACTTTATCAAATGAATGCCAAGCTATTAGTTCATCATCACTTGATAAATCTAAGTCTACTTCAAATACTCTAAACCCTTTGTTGTAGTTGTGTTCAAGAGCCTGTGGTGAGTTTGTATATGTTTTTCCACCTACTCCTCCCAATGCATGAGCTACGTATTTGTATTTTGTCCAATTATATCTAAATTTATTAAATCCACCAGAATATCCTATAGCTTTAGAAATAGTACTGTCTGATATATGTCCTATTGCAGTCATTTTCTGAGCATTTTTTAATACAAGTGGATCAAATCTATAATCTACTAGTGCTATAGGTCTATCTGTACTTATTGAACTAGCTATTGTCGCTATAGCGTAGTCTGATGTATCAACTATATTGAAAGCGTTTGGATTTGAGTAGAATTTTTCTACAAGTTTCTGGTTAGTTATAAATCTATTGCTTCCACTTATTCTCTCCGTACTATTTAGTCCATTTTTTACAGAATCTTTTACCACAGTAGTTCCACCTACTATATATCTTGCAGATGCACCATTTGCAATTTCTTTTAAATTACTTTTTAAGCTACTTCCGTTAGTTAAAAGTATAGGAGCTTTATCTCTATATGCTACTGGAGATGCAGTTACTACGTCGGCTTCTCCCTTTATACCATTTGCAATAAATACTTTACCAAGTGTACCTTCTGCATTTAGTACTTCTTTGGCAACATTGTATGAAGTTTCATATCTATCACTTCCACCTATTCTAGTTACTTTTTTGCCCATTTTTTCTAAATCGCCCTCAACTGATTTAGATATAGCATTTTCACTTCCTATTAGGTAGATGTCTGTTACTTTGTCTAGTTTTGATTTTGTTTCTGAAGGAATACTATTTTTACTTGTAAGTAGTATCACGCCATTTTTACAACCAGCTAATGCCGCAGCACTAAGTCCATCGGCTGCACTATTGTCCATATTTACTAATATTATAGACGAAAATTTTCTCTCTTCAGCTATTTTTACTGCTGTTTCATAATTGTTTTTCCCCTGAATTCTACTCAGCTTTTCTAACGCGCTAATTGGGGTTATAGTGGATAGTAGCATTATAGCTGACAACGTGAGCGTTACTATTTTTTTTCTCATAATTTTTCTCCTTTACATTATTTTTAGATTGGGTTTAATTTTAGCTTTTGAATTATTTTATTTTAAACTCTGGTGTACTACTAAGCTCGGCATCATGATCTCCAAGCTGCTTAACTACTATGATATCACCCTTCTTTAACTCTCCATTTAGTTTGGCAGTAAGTTTTCCTGGGCTTTCCATTGTAGTTTCTAGCAATTTTTCATTTAGATATACAAAGCTTCTTTCTGTGAAATTCTGTCCCTCAACAGTTAATGTATCACCTTTAGCTTTTACAGAATTTATTTTTATATCGTCTATTCCCATTTTTATGGTATTTTTCTTCTGTATTTCATTGTCTTTTAGGTAGTATTTTTCACCAAATAGTATATCATACTCTACAAGCTGTACTTTTTTAAGATAGTCTTTGTCATTTCTTAGGTATGCGTGTAATTTTTCTATAGGTCCATATTCTACACCACCTAATTTTAATAATTCTGTACCCGCCTGGAATGCTTCAGTTATTGCATTTTCTTCTTTTGGAATATCAAATGTCGCAAAATATGTGTATGGAGATTCGTATCTGTTTAGATATTCTTCACCATCATATAAATAATCTAGTTTTGGCATATGATCTCCGTAGTATAAAACTATTGTATCTTCACCAGTTTCTTTCTTTCTCTGAAGCAGCATATCGTCAAACTGTTTTATAAATTCGTCCATTTCTCTTATCTGCTCACAGTAGTAGTAAAGCTGATTTTTGTATTTATCTTCTATGTTACCAGTTATTTTACAAGGATAATCTTCATCAACTTTTTCTGTAGGATAGTTTGAGTGTCCCTGTACAGATACTGTTGTTATGAAGTCTTTTCCTTTTGTTGAGTCTAGAGCTTTTTTCATATAATCAGTTAAGATATAGTCTTTCGGCCAATCAAGTGCTGTATATTCTAGACCGTTCATATATTCAACAGATGTGAATGTATCATATCCTAAATTTTTAAACCCTTTGTTTCTATTATAGAAGTTCCCCTTAAAATTATGCAGTGCATGAGCTGTAAATCCTTGATTTTTCAATGCTGTTGCCATTGAGTTTGAAGTTTTTTCTTTTACTATTGATGTGTATGGTATTTCACCACTTAATAAGTTATCAAAGTTTTGCCCTGATATTACTTCAAATTCTGTTCTCGCTGTTGCCCCACCAGTAGTAGGTACATTCATGTAACCACTAGTGTTCTTTTCTGCTAATTTTCTAAAGTTTGGTATTGGGTCTATACTAAGGTTTACGTTTGGTATTTTTGTAGGATCCATAAATCCTTCAAGCTGAACTATTACAACATTAGGAACATCTTTTCCAGTTTTTATTGTTCTTTTGTCCTCAGCTGCCTTTTTATCAACTTCTTCTCTTATTTTTGCTATAGCTTCTTTGCTATATCCTTCTGGTGGTTTTCTTAGATATCCAAAATACGAGTCTAAGATTGAATATAAAAATCCGTTTAGTTCATATGTAGCCTGGACATCCCAACCTATGTTATGTATTATACCTGTTTTCTTTATAGGACCTATACTCACTGCAAATACTAATATCGAAAGCATCCACGCAATTATGTTACTTATTCCATTAAATCTTTTGCTTTTCTTATCTAATTTCCACATAATAATTAATCCAGCTATGAATAGTATTATCACTATAGCTGCTATAATTATCATTTTTTTATTAATAAATCTCGATGCTATACTAAGCCCATCCTGAAGCGCATACAAGTCCATAAACGCTACTGGCATCCCTCTAAATTCCAATATCATCCTGCTAACCACTGCCAATCCGATGAATAGGAATGAAATAAGCCACAATACTGCCTTCTTGTGCTTTACAAAGAATATTATCCCTGTTATGCCAAGTATTAATAATATATTTATAACTGTTGCGTAAGTGTTATCTTTTAAGAACACTTCTACTTTTTCTATTCTTGACCTTCTAGATAAATACTCCATCACGAAGAATAGTATAAGAGATACTACAACCCAAAGAGTAAAATCTTTTAGTGAGTCTTTTGTTATAAATTTTATTTTTTTAGGTTTGTTTTTATTGGAATTATCTAAATTATTTTTATTATTTATGCTATTATTTTCATTTACCACTTCTTTTGTATCGTTATTTTCCATTGCACCCTCCTTTATGAATTTATCGTCATATTTTATTATTTTTAATATTGTTAACAAATTTGTAACTTTTTAAACATAAGTATAACACAACTTTCTGTTATTTGTCTATTTTAATTGACTGCTAGATTCATATAGGTTAGTATTTAAATTAATCTAGTCACTTACATTTCACTTATATTTTTTGTCAAAAATATACTGTCATATTGTTATAAGCATAGTGACAGTTTGTCATGTTGCATTGGGACAGATTGTCATACTGCATTGGGACAAGTTGTCATATTGCATTGGGACAGATTGTACCAACCAATACCAATATATACAACAACATATACACATATTTATAACAACAACTAGGGGCTGGCATAAAAAAAGAGCCTTTATGTTTCTCGTAGAAACTTTTAGGCTCTTATTAGCTATATATTATTTTTACTGAGCTGCTTTTTTACAGCTTTCTATTGTGGCTTTATCTATTCCACCAAGAGCAGTCATCTTCTGAGCACCTTTTAATACACTCTTATCAGAGTTTTTATTAACTAAAACTATAGGAGAGTATTTTGTTATTGGAGATGCAGCCAATGCATCCACTAACTGATCAGATTTACTTAGATAATAAGATGCTACGTTTTTGTAGAATGTGTTTATTATCTTCTTATTTGTTTCAAATCTATTTTTTCCACCAACTCTGGTCGCACCTACTGATTCTACAAGGCTTTCGTCCATTACCCCCTGTAGTCCAATAGCGTATCTGTTAGGTATACTGTTAACTATTTTTTTCGCATCTGCAGATATTGTCTTTCCATCAGTAAGGATTACAGGTGCTGAATCTCTAGCTGCAACAGAAGAAATACTCATCGCATCTGCTTCCCCTTTTGTACCATTTACGATAAATGTTTCTGAAGCTCCACCTTTAACTCTTTTTACCTCATTTCCAACATTTACAGATGTTTCATATCTATTTTTTCCACCGATTCTACTTACTATGAACCCAGATTTTTTTAATCTATCCTCAATATTTTTACTTATTGCATTTTCAGATCCAATTATATAAATCTTATTTGTACATTCTAATCTAAGCTCTACATCTGCTGGAATTTCATTTTGCTTAACTAATAAAATTGGCGCATTTGCTGCACCAGCAAGAGCACTCGCACTAAGTCCATCTGCTATACTCTTTGTAGAATTCACCAAAATAGCAGTTGTATAATTTTGCTTATCTGCAATTAACGCAGATGTTTGATATCTATTGTTCCCCTTTATCTCTACAAATGTCAACGCAGATGCAGAAGACACTGTCATAGATACAACTAACATCGCTGATAATATTGTTGATAATAACTTTTTCAAACTAAATTCCCCCCTTTTTTATACAAAAAACGGACAGCAAATAACTGTCCGATTTTCTTTTATTAAGAATTTATTATCTTTCGCATTCCTGGTTAGCAACTGTACAAGATGTTTTACATGCTGACTGACAAGAAGTCTGGCATTCTCCACATCCACCTTTAGATGCACTGTTTTTTAAAGTAGCTTTTGATAAAGTTTTTATATGTTTTTTTGACATTTCAAAGTCCTCCATTCATAGTATTATTTCTAATTATAACATACATACCTATACTTTTCCAATAACTAACACCTCTTTTTTTAGATAAATAACCAAAAAATAACAAAATAATTAATCATCTAAAGAATAATCACATATTTTAAAACACTTAAAAAATCCTCTACCTTCTTTGTATATTCTACGATTCCATCCACCTTGTATAAAATACTTTTTATTATGAAGGGGCTTTTCAAAGCATTAAAAAAGGGACTTCTTAAAAGCCCCTTCATAATAAAAAATATTAATTTTCTTCTTTTTCTTTAGCTGGATCAGCTATTTCGTGTTTAACTTCTTTCTTTTCTGTAACAGTTCCTATAGCCCATTTTTCAAATGGCATCTTAGTTCTGTTTGGTCCAACTTCAAGTACAACTCTTTCTTCTTCAACTTTTGCAACTGTAGCGCAAAGTCCACCTATAGTAACAACTTTATCACCTACATTTATAGAGTCTCTCATTTCTTTAAGCTCTTTATCTTTTTTCTTCTGTGGTCTTATTAATAAGAAGTAGAATACACCAAATACTACTACCCATAAAACCACACTCATAATTAACTGCTGTGCTGGCATAATTAATCTCTCCTTTTGAAATACTATATTCCCTTTCTCCAAAGGTCTAAAGAATATTATAACGCATTTATATACATATATCAAATACAGAAACACAATAAATCATAACAAAAAAAACAATCTGCCTAACTCCCCTAATACCACCTTCCAAAACCATTCACCAAAGATAAATCTCCCCACGTACTCTGAACAGTTTATGTACGAATTATAATTTAAGAAATGTCTGCTGCTATGATTTTGTAGTAGCCTTTTTTAAGACGTAAGCACAAGTAGCTCGCACCGACAATTCTGCAAGCGCCCCATAACATTGAAATGTGTTACATAAATGGATGGGGCGCTGAAGCCTGGAGAGCGAATACTTGTGTTACGTCAAAGGGCTACTACAAAATCTGCAGCAGCCCTTTCTTTTTATAATTCGTATCCATATTTTGTGAAGAACTCTTCTCTAAAATCAAGAAGTCTATCTTCTCTTATTGCCTGTCTTATGTTTTCCATTAATTTTAATAAGAAGTGAAGGTTGTGAGTAGTTATTAATCTCGCACCTAACATTTCATTAGTTTTTATAAGATGTCTAATATAAGCCTTAGTGTAATTTCTGCAAGTATAGCAATCACATTCAGGATCAAGTGGAGTGAAATCTTCTGCGTAAGTCGCATTTCTAACAACAACTTTTCCCTGACTTGTCATTGCAGTACCATTTCTCGCAATTCTTGTAGGTAGAACACAGTCAAACATATCCACCCCTCTTATTACACCTTCGATTAAATCATCAGGACTTCCAACACCCATTAAATATCTTGGTTTGTCCACTGGCATAAATGGAGTAGTGTGTTCTAATATGTCGTACATCATTGGTTTTGGCTCACCAACACTTAGTCCACCTATTGCGTAACCTGGTAAATCTATTGCAGTTATTTCTTTTGCTGACTGCTCTCTTAAATCCTTGTACATTCCACCCTGGATTATTCCAAATAGTGCCTGTTTTTCAGGATTTTTGTGAGCTTCTTTACATCTTTCTAACCATCTAGTAGTTCTTTCTAAAGAATTTTTAACGTATTCTCTACTAGCTGGATATGGAGCACATTCATCAAATGCCATCATTATATCTGAACCAAGTGCATTCTGTATTTCCATAGCTTTTTCAGGAGTTAAGAAATGTTTAGAACCATCTAAGTGTGATCTAAATTCAACCCCTTCTTCAGAAATTTTTCTAAGTGGCCCAAGTGAGAATACCTGGAATCCACCACTGTCTGTTAATATTGGTTTGTCCCAGTGCATGAATTCGTGAAGTCCTCCAGCTTTTTTCACTAATTCGTGACCTGGTCTTAAGTATAAATGGTATGTATTTGATAGGATTATCTGTGATCCTATTTCTTTTAATTCTTCTGGTGTCATTGATTTTACTGTTGCCTGAGTTCCAACTGGCATGAATATTGGAGTTTCTATATCGCCATGTGGAGTGTGAAGCACACCTAATCTCGCACCACTCTGTTTACAAGTTTTTATTAATTCATAAGTTACTGCGTACATTTTCTCATCCTTTCTTCTTATTTTTTTGAGTTTCTATTTCTAATTCCTAGTTTTCTTCAATTTTTTCGTTTTCTTCGTTTTTCTGACAAGTGCACACGTGATTTTTGTCTTTTCTGTTTCTGCAGAATATAGGAAGCGCCTTACAAACAAAGTCAACTTTGTGTTCATCTAAGGTCTTTTGATCCTCGTCATTCTTACTCTCATCAATCAAGTACTTCTTGATTATGAATAGTCCCGCTATTGCTATCACTCCTAATAATATCTCTAACATACCCTCTTTTTTAGGAATTAACAGCATTTTTCTTGCAATCGCATAAAGAAGTGCTTCGATTAACGCTCCTGGCAAGTGCAATGAAAGCATTACAACCAGCTCAACTCCGATTACTAAAAGCAGTATCTGCCCTAGCATGTCGTTTAACTGCTCATACTGAATTATATTTTCAAAGTGAACTATATACGTATCCCAGATAAGTCTTAGAACGTCTATTGTTCCCAAAAATACGGCAATTAATACAACCGCCGCAAGAATTTTTTCGAATACAAATGCCGTATTCAAGATAAATCCATTCTTTTTGTGCTTCAAAATCCTCAACCCCTAGTTTAATTTATTTTATAAACATTGCATCCCCGAAACTGAAGAATCTATATCTTTCTTTTATAGCTTCGTTGTATGCATTTAGCACGTGCTCTCTTCCACATAATGCACTTACTAGCATTATTAATGTAGATTCTGGTAAGTGGAAATTAGTAATTAAGTTGTCTAACACCTTGAATTTGTACCCTGGATAGATGAATATATTTGTCCATCCACTCTTTGCTGTCATGTGTCCGTCTTCTTCGGCAGCAGATTCTATTGTTCTACAACTTGTAGTTCCAACGCATATTACTCTATTTCCGTTTTCTTTTGCTTTGTTTATCTTGTCTGCAGCTTCCTGAGTAACCATGTAGAACTCTGAATGCATTTCATGGTTTAGTACATCGTCAACTTTTACAGGTCTAAATGTTCCAAGCCCAACGTGTAATGTTACAAATGCTATGTCTACACCCATTTCCTTTATTTCTTCTAATAATTCATTTGTGAAATGTAGCCCTGCAGTTGGTGCCGCAGCAGATCCATTGTGTTTAGAATAAACTGTCTGATATCTTTCTTTTTCCTCTAATTTTTCTGTTATGTATGGAGGAAGTGGCATATTTCCTAACTCATCTAATATTTCCTCAAATATTCCGTCGTAGTGGAATTTTATAATTCTCGCACCTTCATCAGCCATTCCAACTACTTCACCGATTAACTTTCCTCCACCAAATGAGAACTTAGTCCCTATCTTTGCTCTCTTTCCTGGCTTAACTAGTGACTCCCAAGTGTCGTCTGTGTTTCTCTTTAAAAGTAAAAACTCTATCTTTCCACCTGTGTCCACCTTTTCACCTATTAATCTCGCAGGTATTACTCTAGTATCATTTAAAACTAGACAATCACCCGGTTTAAGATATTCTTTGATATCTCTAAAAATTTTATGTTCAATCTCTCCAGTTTCCTTATCTAACACCATAAGTCTTGATGCAGATCTATCTTCTATTGGAGTCTGAGCAATTAATTCCTGTGGTAAATCAAAATTAAAATCGCTTGTCTTCAAAGCTCTCTCTTCCTTTCTTATAATCATTTTTTATAGTTCATCTGGTATATAACCCGATGTTGTTATTTGACATTTTATTTTTGCATACTCTTTTTATGATAACAAAAAAACAAATTTTTTTCCATATATATTTACAAATTGAGTTTCTTTAAAATTTATCAACTAAACTTTTGTGGAATATTTTTTTACAGGTAAATTTTTCTTTATGTGCAAGTATTTTCAATATTTAGAAGATATTTTTTTCTGAAATTTTAAAAACTTTCTTCTATTAATATATTAGATTTTTCTGCAGTACAAACAACTCAATTATTCCAATTTCTTGCTATATAAAAAACTAAGGGAGGCTACACAATATTATAACCCAGCGACAATGCAGCTCGACTGCCTGGAGCAGGGATAATATATGTAGCCTCTCACTAACATTTAAAATTTTACCCAATATAAACCTCTAACAGTTTTGGCTCTGTACAAACGACTCAATTATTCCAATCTCTTGCTATGTAAAAACTAAGGGAGGCTACACAATATTATAACCCGGCGACAATGCAGCTCGACTGCCTGGAGCGGGGATAATATGTGTAGGCTCCCTCTTTTTACTTATCAGAGATTTCATAATTGAGATGTTTGTACGCTTTTGGCATTGCCATTCTTCCTCTCGCACCTCTGTTTATGAATCCCAATTGTATTAGATACGGTTCATATACGTCTTCAATTGTATTTCTATCCTCACCTATTGAAGCTGCAAGTGTATCCAGTCCAACTGGCCCACCACCAAACTTCTCGATAATTGTTTTTAAAAGAGTTTCGTCCACATAGTCAAGTCCAAGAGAATCCACACCAAGTAGCTCTAGTGCATCTTTTGCTACATCTTCTGTGATATCTCCATTTGCTCTGACCTGAGCGTAATCTCTAACCCTTTTTAATAATCTATTTGCAATTCTCGGTGTTCCACGTGATCTCCTAGCAATCTCAGCTGCAGATTTATCATCTATACCAGCACCTAAAAGTCCAGATGATCTCTTCACTATCTGAGCAAGCTCGTCATTTGTATAGTAGTCTAGTTTACAAATCACACCAAATCTATCTCTAAGTGGATTTGTAAGCATACCTGGTCTAGTAGTCGCTCCAATTAGAGTGAATTTAGGTAAATCAAGTCTTATACTTCTAGCTGATGGACCTTTACCGATTATAATATCCAAGCAAAAATCCTCCATCGCAGGATAAAGAACTTCCTCAACACTTCTGTTAATTCTGTGAATTTCGTCTATAAATAAAACATCATTCTCTTCTAAATTTGTTAGTATCGCAGCTAAATCCCCAGCCTTTTCTATTGCAGGACCAGATGTTATCCTTAAATTAACTCCCATTTCATTGGCAATTATTCCCGCTAATGTAGTTTTTCCAAGTCCTGGAGGTCCATATAAAAGAACATGGTCTAGCTGTTCATTTCTACTTCTAGCCGCTTCAATAAAAATACTAAGCTGCTCTTTTGATTTTTCCTGACCTAAATACTCATCAAGTGTTTTAGGTCTTAAATTATTCTCAATTTCCACATCGTCCATCTGCATAGTAGACGTTATAATTCTATTTTCATCGAAATCTTCTAGCATTTCCTCGTCAATTTCTCCCTTCTCTACCTCACAATCCAAACTTTACTTTAGATTATTTGATAGGGTTTTTCATTAAATATGTAAGTGATTTTCTAATAATTTCCTCAGTTTCCATACCTGGTTTCTTCGTTTTCTTGACAGCCTCTTTTGCTTCGGCCTGTGTGTAGCCAAGTGCTATCAGTGCATCCACAGATTCATCTATTGAAATAGCTGCTGGCTGAGCTTCTAATAAAGTCGGCTCAAACTCAATCTGTGTCTTATCTATCTTATCTTTTAATTCTAATATAATTCTTTCCGCAGTTTTCTTCCCAACTCCTGGAGCTTTAGATATTTTGGCTATATCTTCACTTAGAATATACGCTCCAAGCTGTTTTGGTGTTGCAAATGAAAGAATTGAAAGCCCAACTTTTGGACCTATTTTTGATATTGAAGTCAGCATATCAAACATATTTCTCTCTTCTTCAGAGTGGAATCCACATAAAAACATCTCATCCTCTCTTACTATCAGCTTAGTAAACACCTTCGCCTTTTCACCAACCTGATACTGAGCTGCTGTATTTGAAGACACCAAAATACTATAACCAATATCGTTATTATCTATAGTAATACTGTCAAAACCTATTTCCTCGATAGTTCCCTTAATGTATCTATACATAACTTTTTCCTTTCTATAATCATACTTTCTTATAACTATTACTTATTATAATCCCTGAATATTTCTCAAAGTCTTATCCAATTTATTTGCATGTGCGTGACATATGGCAATTGCAAGTGCATCTGCTACATCATCAGGCTTAGGCACTTTTTTAAGCTTTAAAAATGAAGTAACACTCTTCTGCACCCGGACTTTATCCGCTCTACCATATCCACAAACTCCCTGCTTGATCTGAGGTGGAGTGTACTCGTAAATTGGAACATTGTTGTGAGCACACGCAAGAAGAGTAACTCCCCTCGCCTGAGCAACAGTAATCGCAGTCTTTACGTTCTTGTTGAAGAACAGCTCCTCGATTCCAACCTCATCTATATCATAACTCTTTATAATCGTATCGACTCCCTTGTACACCATCTCCAGCCTAGTAGTCAAATCTGTGTGAGCTGGTGTAGTGATTGCACCGTAGTCGATAACTCTAAAATTATTTCCCTTGTATTCAATAACCCCGTATCCAACAATTGCGATACCTGGGTCAATTCCTAAAATAATCAAAACAAAAATCCTCTCTCTTTTAGTTTATATGGTCCGCTCTGTGAACAGAATCGCCCAATTTTATCAAACATATGTACTATTATACCATACAAACAGAAAAAAATAAAATCGTTCAAACTTTTGATATCATCAAAAAAAAGACACTCAAAATAAAATGAGTGCCTACTTATTTATTTGCAATTTTCTTATTATTATATTCTTCCTTCAACTCTTCTGCCAACCAACTATCAGACATACAATGAATATCAGATATCCCATTTTTCATTAAAAAATATAAATCAGAATGATAGAATATTCTAAGTGCATCATTTTCAGAAACACCAGTAATTCTTGAAAACTCCATTATAACTCTTGCGTATTTCATATTTAATAAAGTTTTATTTGCTAACATATTCATCACATCCTTTATAGATTAAATATTTATCTATTACTTCTTGATTTCTAAAACATATTTGTCTATTTTCTATTGGAAAACTTAATCTTTTCAAAGCTTCCTCTTCCGATATTAAATCTGACATATACAACTCTATAGCATTGTAAACTCTATCATTTGCCATACTTCCAATTATAATATCATAAAAAGGTACTTCTTCCTTTCTTCTACATGCAACTACATATCTTAACCATTCTCTATCATAGTTTTCAAAGTTTTTAACTCTAATATTAGGATTTTTAAATACTGAATTATCAATTTCATATTTCGATACATATCCTATTTTCCCGAGCAAAGTTAATCTCTCTGTCCATCTTATTGCTTGGCTTTTTATATCAGTTGTATAAAATCCTCTTCCAAAATCAACACTATCTCTTGATTTTGATATCAAAGGCTTGTCAACTACAATAGAAGATCCATGATATAAAATCATATCTTTATGCCCCTTTTCTCTAATTGTTCTACTAAGTCCTCAACAATCCAAACCTTACCTTGAGTATGTAAAATATCATAAAATTTTAAAATATACCCTTCTATAAGTTCGTTTTCATCAAGCAAATCAAAAACTTTAACTGAGTCCTCATTTATATAATTAGCCAAATTCTCCACGCAATATACAACAAAATCCATTTCCTTTTCATTTATCATAATAAATCACGTCCTTTTATAATCTCTATATAAAAATTATATCACAAAACCTACAACATACTTAAGATTTCCTAGCTAGAAAGAATCATAATGTAAAAAGGAAGAACATATATATGTCACACGACAATCTACCACGAAGATTCAAGCGCTAGATAGAAACGTAATAAAAAAGAGGAAGACTATATCTACCTCCAGCGACAATGCAGCTTGACTGCCTGGAGCCTGAGGTAGATATGTCTTCCTCTCTTCCCTATTTACGATTCTTTACTAACTCAGTAATCTTCTCTAGTCCTATCTTCGCAGCATTTACTTCCCCTTTATTAGGATAATTCGAAAGCACAACCACACCTTTCTTGCTGTGTTTCTCAAATCCTATAAAGCAGTCAAAGTTATCAGTACTTCCATCATGCCAAATAATCTTCGTATCGTCGTTGATTACCCAACCAAGCCCCATATCGTACTTACCTTTAGAAATAGTATAATACTTCTTATGTCCTAAAGCTAAATACTCTGGATCACACTCGATATTTTCCTGCACAAACTTCATCATATCATTCACTGTAGACACTAGACCAGATGTCGCTGCATACACCTCGTCCCCATTCCATTTCCAACACTTACCTATCTCAGTATCACCTGTATAGCCAGTATTTTCAAGACCTAGCTCCTCTACAGTTTCCTCTATAATCGTCTTAATATCCTTATCATATATCTTAGATAACACTTCTCCCATAACTGCTCCACCAAAATGAGAGTACACCCATTCACGATGCTTAGCATTTGGTTTGAAATTTTCTATATCATTTAATATATCATTTTCCTTATATCCACAATATGGATTATCCTTGCTAAATAGCGCATTCTTCATTTCCTTTCTAGTTATATGCTTAGGATATGAATTTCCGTATCTAGCAGTGTGAGTTGCAAGCTGCTCTATTGTTGGATTGTGACTTATATTTTCGTCTAATATAGTACCTATCTTGTCACTTGGACTAACTTTTCCTTCGCTAATTGCCTGACATAGCTTAGCCATCATAATACTTTTAGTAAGAGATCCTATCTCGTATCTATGCTGTTGCTTAGTTATTTGAGCACCTTTATGACCGTAAACTTTGTAGTCCATTTCCCCATTGTCTATAGTTCCAACCGTAAGAACTAAATTAGATGTGCCCCTTGCACTCGCATAATTTTTTATAAGGTTATCTGATATCATATTAAACCCTCCAATTTTCCTCTTTATATAATCTTATCTTCTTTACTCTCTTATACTACTCTATTCATATTTTACTCTTTTTCCACAAATTTATCCATACATCTATCTATTGCTTATCTTTGAAACAATCTGTTTAGATTTACTTTTGAATATATCTAAAAGCATCTCAACCTCGTCCACCTTCATAAGGTGAATTGCTCCTCCATACACGACAACACCAGACATCACAGACGCAAACAGAACTTTTATAAGGTGTTTTGTTCCATGAATACCGCTGATTGTAAGGAATTTATACACAAAATACACCACAACACCCATAATAGCCGCCGAAATTACAGATTTTATTGTGGTAATTATTATCTTGTCTTGCCCGAAGTATTTTATCTTCTTTTTCAAGCTCATAAACAATAATAATATACATATTGTCGCTGAAATACTTGTCGCAAATGCAAGACCACAATGTCCCATGAATTTTATAAATACTAAGTTCATACAAATATTCATAAACATTGCAATCATTCCGTTTCTCATAGGTGTTTTAGTATCTCCAAATGAGTAGAATACATTTCCAAGTATGTTTCTAAGCCCTGAAGCAGGTAGTCCTAGTGCGTAGTATGAAAGTGCCGCAGCTGTTAATAGTGTTGCACTGTGGTCAAACTTACCTCTTTCAAACGCAAGCTGCACTATTGGAATTGAAAGCACCATTATTCCAACTGCTATAGGAATCATAAGAACTATTACCACATTCACACTCTTTCTAATTATGCCTGTAGCTGCCTTGCTATTTCCTTCGCTTGATAGCTTGGATAATAGCGGGTACACAACAGACTGAATACTTGAGATAAACACACCTATTACAAATGTATTTAAAATAGATGCATCGTTTAACACAGTAATTATCCCGTCTCCAAGTGTAGATGCCAATGTTCTATCGACAACCGTATTTAGCTGATTTACCCCAACTCCGATAAACACTGGTATTACAAGTATTAACGTCTTTTTTATGTATTTGTCCTTTAAATCTATGTAGAATTTGTACCTATATCCGTCGTGATACGAAACTGGCACCTGGAATAAGAATTGACTCGCCATCGCAATTAATGTAAATATCGGCATTAGTCTAATATCGTATTTTGCACTTAGGTAAATACCTATAATAATTATTATATTAAATGGTATACCTGTGATGCTAGGCACGATAAATTTTGAGTTGATATTCATTAGGCATGTCATTATATTACTAAGCCCTATAAACACCATCCCCCATATCATTATCCTCGTAAACTCTGAAGCCAGCTTCAGTTTTTCTCCAGAATAGCTCATTGCAAATATTTTTACTAGCTCGTCAGAAAATATATACCCAATTACGGATAATAATAAGCTGACAACAACTATCATATTGAATATATTATTTACAAATTTATCTGTCCCTTCCTTGCCCAGATCTTTTTCCACTGTGTAGTACATAGGAATAAATGTCGTCGCAAGCGCACTCCCTATCGTTGAAAATATAACCGTCGGAATATTCATCGATGTTATAAACGCATCTGTAACCATTCCTGCACCATGGACAGATACCAGTATAGTTTCTCTGGCAAATCCAAAAATTTTCGAAACCATGGTAACTATGAAAAGTCCCATAGTAGCTTTTGCCACCTTACTCATAATTTTCCTCCTGATTTTTATATATACACAAGAATACTCTCTCTTAATTATTTTGTATACACTTTCAAAGGATTTTTCTATTATATTTCATATGATTTATACTTTTGTATTTATTATCGGTTTTTTTTGAGTATATATTAAATTATACACCTTTGAAATTTTGTTTTTTATATTTTTTTCAAAATTTTTTGCTTTTTTTACTTTTATATGTTTAAAGATGACTTTAACGGGTAATTATATTAATAAGTGATTGAGTAAGATGAGAAAAATTTTCGATGAGAAATTTAATCAATCCTATTATTGCTAAGGTAAGAATCAAATTAAAATAAAAAATACGACACAAAGTGTCAATTATTAGGAGGAATTTAAAATGACAAAATTCTATTTATGTGAAAGATGTAAAAATTTAGTTGAGGTAGTATATGAAACTCCAGTACCATTAATGTGCTGTGGACAGAAAATGACAGAACTAGTTCCAAATACAGTAGATGCAGCTACAGAAAAACACGTTCCAGAAGTGACAGTTGAAGGAAATGTAGTAAAAGCTCAGGTTGGTTCAGTAGAACATCCAATGGAAGAAAAACACTACATAATGTTCATACTTCTTGAAACAGATCAGGGTGTACGTAGAAAAGACCTTAAACCAGGTGAAAAACCAGTTGCTGAATTCGCTTTACTTGAAGGTGAAAAACCAGTTGCTGTATACGAATACTGTAACTTACATGGATTATGGAAAAAAGAATTATAAGAAATATAGGGTGTTGCAATAATTGCAACACCCTTTTTTATTGTATAAATGGTTATAAGTTTACTACTTGTTAGGAAGTGGAATAATCAAAATTTGCCAATTCTTTGCTACTATATAAAGCATATGAGATATAGAAAGACTCCTCTCCAACTTCGACGTGTATACAAGTAATTTGTTCTGTTGTCAATAAAATACACGTCTCCAGATTGTCGAGTTCGTCTTTTCTATATAACTCATATGCTACATACTAACAATAGCCTTGGCAAATTTTGATTAAACCACATTCTTAAAAGTTAATAAACTTATAACAGCTTATATAATAAAAAAGGCTTTGTTGCAAAATTATTGCTAATACCCATATATTTTTATAATTTGAAGAATGAATGGTACTGTTAATTGTGATTATATTTTTAAACATTAAATTAGATCTATGTTTATTTTTAAGCTTCTATTCTATTTTGATAAGCAGTTTTCTTTAATATTATAATCTGATATAAATTTAGTATATTGTAAAAGAATGGTTTAAATTAAAATTTGATAAAAGTATTGATGGTATGTAGCATATGAGTTATATAGACAAAACTCTTTCGACAATCTGGAGACGCGTATTTTAACCACAACAGAATTATTTTTTGCTCACGCGTCGAAGCTGGAGAAAAGTTTGTCTATATCTCATATGCTTTGCATAGTAACAAAGGTTTAGCAAGTTTTAATTTAACCACTCTTAAGAATATACTAAATTTATATCAGATTATATATACAAAAGAGGACTGCTACATTTTATGCAACAGTCCTCTTTTATTGAGTATTATTTATTGAGTTTGAAGAAATTGTTTGTCTTATTTTATGTCGTTTAATACGATTATTTCTATGTTTCTTCTTCCAAATTTGTAACATTCTTTTCTTGAATTCATGAATATGTCTATTTTAGTTCCTTTTATTGCTCCACCACAGTCATTAGCTACGAATGTTTTGTTGAAGTATGGTATATATACTTTTGTTCCGTATGGTATTACTTTTGGATCAACAGCTATTGTTCCCCATTTTGGTTTCTGTCCTGTTGCTGTTGTTGAATGCCCAGAATATGCTGAAGCATTTGATTTGTATGATTTACCTGTTGAAGTAAGTTTACCTCTTTCGTTGAAGTAAAGTATTTTTCCATTCTGTCTAACTATACTTTCACCAACAAACCCATTTTTACCAAAGTTGTAAGTTTTTCCATTTTCTAATCTCTGTATACCTGTGTGCATACCTTTTTCTTTATTGAAATAATAAGTTTTTCTATTTATTTCAGTCCAACCAGATGCCATTTTACCATCTTTATTGAAATAGTAGTTATTTCCATCTATTACTTTCCAACCAGTTGTTGGATTTCCATTTTCATTGTTGTAGTATAAGCTATCTCCTCTTTTTACCCATCCGGCTTCGTTTAGAGAAGTTCTTTCTACATTTTCTTCTATCTGAACTGTTTCTAAATCATTTATTTCCTCATTTGCAAATACAAATCCTGTGCTTGATAAAAGCATCATAGATGCTAATACTATAGCGCTTAATTTTTTCTTTAAATTGAACATATAACCCTCCGTCTTATTTTTTTATTTAATTTAACTTGTTTTCATTTTTTACAATTTGTTACTTTTTATATATCTTTCTGTTACTTTTTTGTAACTTTTTCAACCTTGTTTATATAATAATATAAAAGTTACAGCTTTGTAAAGACTTTTTTTGAAATTTTTACAAACAACAAACAACAACAGTCATTGTGTTTTTTTATGATTTTTCACACAATTAACTTGTTTTTTGGCTATTTCAAGGCTTTAATCAGTATATAAAGTAACAACAAGTGTTTACTTGAGTTGTAAATTTTTTTAAAAATATTTTTTTCGAGATTGTAAAACTGTTACATAGTTTGTAACTTTTTGTTACAAATTGTCTATCAATTCTATCTAATTGTAACAATTAAGCACAATTTTTCTGCTAAATGTTACTCTTCTTGTACTTTAAGTTTTGTATATTTTAAAAAATATATTATATTCTCCTCAATCTCAAAGTTTCTTCATATGGAAGGACTATAATTGAATAAAGACTTTATTCATATTCTAAAATTTATGTAACAATTTTAGCACCATAATATCAGATTTTATTTTCTGTATTATATATGATAGAAATTGAATATTTTTTTTAAATATATATGCCTAAAGACAAGTATTTTACTTATTTACAGCATATTTCTTGGCAAGCTTTTTGCTTGTTTTTAAATTTTTAAATGAGGTGATTTTTAACATGAAAGTTTTATATCTCCAGGTATTATATTTTACTATATATAGTTTCCTTGGTTGGGTATGCGAGAGTACGTATTGCTCTATTGGGCAAAAGAAATTTGTCAATAGAGGGTTCTTAAATGGACCATTCTGCCCTATATACGGTTTTGGAGCGCTGCTAGTTATTTCAATACTATCTCCATTTGTAAATAATATACCAATATTATTTATCGCAAGTATAATTGTTACAAGTACACTTGAATACATCACAAGTTACGTTTTGGAAAAGATCTTCCACATGTCTTGGTGGGACTACTCAACATACAAATACAATATAAATGGTAGAGTTTGTTTAAAGAACTCTTTGATGTTCGGTGTGATGTCACTTTTCGTTATGCTTGTCGTGCATCCAGCTGTAGATGATTTTGTAGCTAAAATAAATACAAATGTCGCATTTGTACTTTCTATATTATTTGGAACATATTTTATAGTAGATACAATTATTACAGCTAGTACTATACTTCATCTTAACGAAAGACTTGAAAAACTTCATACACTTCACGAAGACTTACTTGAAAAGAAAAAGAGACATCTGGAAGTTGTCAAAGGTCATTTACAGGCTAGTCTTGCAAACCAGATTGAAGAGCTTGGATTGTCTAAATACTCTCCTGCTGAAATGGAAGAGCTATTATCAAGCGACTTTAGAGGTAACTTTATAAAAGAAGAACACAAAGTTATGAACGAACTTGAATTTGAAATTAAGTCTTTAAGCAATAGAATTGAAGAGTTAAAAAGTAAAGGTCATGGCGTATTAAGAAGAAGAGTTATAAAAGCTTTCCCTAATATGAAATCTTTAAAACATAAATCTTTACTTGAAGAAATTAAAGAAAATATAGATAAAAAATAAATCTGATTGAAAAACTATGAGATTTTCTATAGTGCTAATATACACTTTAGATTATTTTCATAGTTTTTTATTTTATTTTGAAAATTCATAATTTTTTCTGTTTACATATTCACATATTGGGTATATATTATTTATAACGTATAGTTTTTAAAAATTTTTCAATATACATTTTGGAAGGAGATGTTTTTAATGAGTTTATCAAAAAAAATCCAGGCAAAGAGACAGGCTAAAATAAAGGCAGAAAAAATTAAAAAAGCTAAAACTGCTGCAGCAGGTGTTGCTGCTGGTGTAGCTGCAGGTGCAGTTGGTGGTATATTATTAGCGCCTAAATCTGGCAAGGAAACAAGAGAGGACATAAAAAACGCTTCTAAACAGGCTGTAGATGCTGTCTCTGACAAAGCTGCTGGTGCTAAGGCAAAAGCTGGCGATGTTATAGGTGCACAGAAAGAAAAATTCAATGATTCTAAAGCTAAGATAAAAGAATATCTTGATGCTAAAAAAGCTGTAGATGAAGCTTACGAAGAATGTGAAGAATGTGGTGTCAATTCTGAAGATGTAGTTGAAGCTCTTGAAGAAGCTGCTGAAGCTATCGAAAAAGAAGAACCAGAAGCTTAAATTTTAATAAGCTTAGAATTGGAGATTAGACTATGACTATCACAATCAACTTAAATACAATTTTATTTATACTAGCTATTATCGGCTGTGTAGCGCTTGTATTTTTAATAAAGTTAATAGTAAATTTACTTGCGACTATAAAGAATGTAAATTCTGTTTTAGATAAAGTTAATGTAGTTCTTGACGATAATACAGAAAATGTAACGAAATCAATTTCAAAACTTCCTAAGCTTGTCGATGATTTTAGTCAAGTTGGAGAAAATGTTAGAGATGTCAGCGAGGTTGTTACAGATGTCGCTGCTGATATTATAGTTACAAAGGAAAGTGTTAAAGGAAACTTTGAATTACTTACTGAAATACTTAATATTGTAAAATCAGTTTTCTCTTCAAAATAATAAAAAATTACCCCCCTGGTAAAAACTAGGGGGGGGTATTATTATAATGATTTAAAAATGTCTTTTTACGTAGTTTTTATCTACTAATATTACACAGTTATAGTTTGGATGAATCTTCTGTATTTCATCATTTACCCAGTTTTTAAGTTCTTCTTCACTGTGTGATAAATCGCCATCCACAACAACGTCGAATACTAGATTTTTCTTATCTCCCTTACCTACTATTCTCAAGTCGTGCATAGATTCTATCTTTTCATTTCTCGCTATTATTCTAGCAAGCTCTGTTCTAGTCTGTATATAGTCCTCATCTTCAACTGCAATTGGATCCATATGTATAACAAGGTGTATATTTAACTTTTTAGATAATTCTTTTTCCGCGTCGTCTATTACCTCGTGGATTTCCATTATGTCTATATTACAAGGCACCTCAGCGTGTACAGATGCTATACATCTACCAACACCGTAGTTGTGTATTATTAAATCGTGCACACCTGATATTATATTGTACTCTAATAACCCATTTACTATCGCGTCTACCATCTCTGCATCTGGAGCTTCACCTAATAGTGGACTTACAGTTTCTTTTATTAAAGAGAAACCAGCGTATAATATTATAAGAGATACAACTATACCTACGTATCCATCTAGTGGGAATGCTGTAAACTTAGCTATTAAATATGATAACACAACACATCCTGATGTAAACACATCACCCATAGCATCAACTGCAACTGCTTTTAAAGCTGATGAGTCTATCTTTTCTCCAACGATTTTATTAAATCTTCCAAGCCAGAATTTAACCGCCATTGAGCATAAAAGTAATATGAATGGTATTAAACTAAACTGAACAGCTACTGGATTCATTATTCTTTCAAATGATGTCTGAACAAACTTTATACCCACGAACATTACCATAAATGCAACCACTAGTGCTGATAAATACTCTAATCTACCATGTCCAAATGGGTGCTCCTCGTCTGCTGGCATACTAGCCAGTTTAAATCCTATCATAGTTATAGCTGAAGATGCCATATCTGTGAAGTTGTTGAATGCATCTGCTGTAATTGCGATACTTCCACTCAAGAACCCTATACTGAACTTTAAAATAAATAAAAGCAGGTTTGATACTATCCCAACTATCCCTGCTACAGTCCCGTATTTGTTTCTTACCTCTTCATTTTCAACATTTTCGCTATCTTTTATAAATTTTTTAATAATTGCTTCTGAAATCAAAATTATCCCTCCCCGTTTTTTATTCTCATTTGATATAATTTTCATCAATTAATTCTTATAAGAATATTGATATCACTTGATTTCATAAATCTTTCTATTCCTAATTAATTTTCATATAATATTATAGATATTTTTTATTTTAATTTCAAGCAAAAAAATTATCACCTTTAATATTTTACCACAAAAAAAAATAAAAAACTGTTCACGCAGCAGAATGTGATACAGTCTTTTATTTACACAAAATTTATATGGTTAAGTTAGTTGATTACTCTGTTGTTTGTTAATACTTTTATTATTTAAGTGTTTTCAAATATTTCTTTCCCTATTACTCTTCAAATTATACTATCTATTTTGCAATATTGCAAGGGTGTTTCTATATTTATCAGAAAATTATAAATTCGTATTTTTTTAGCTTTATCTCTTTTAATATTTATTTTCTGAAACGGTCACTAGTCTTATAACCCCCTTTTTTCAAAGCCTTCAAGTCTATAAACTTATTATTATTTATTTTAAAATTTTTTTAGTTTTTTTCTATCTTTATGTTTTAGCATATAAAATATTTATATCATTTCAGTATTTTATGCCTATATTCTATCATTATCGTTCGTTTTTTGCAGACATATAACTTCTTTACATAATAAAGCCATCAAACTTCAATAGTTTATATAAGTTGTTACTTGTAATGTATAAAAGGACAAGATCATAACTGCTCTGTGCTCCAGGCTTCAGCGCCACACCATGTTAGAGTAACACATTTAGCAGATGTGGGGCGCTTGCAGAATTGTCGCTATAGAGCAGTTATTTCTCTTGTCCTCAGTTTTTATACTATTTACTCGTTTTATATATCTATAGTTTTCTTGGTGATAAAAATCAGCTAACTCTTTACTTCCATATGTCCTTTAAACTAAATAATTACTTAGAGGACTGTTGTTATATTTTTCAAGCAGTTTTCTTTTTTAATCTTATATAAATTTACTAGCTTATAAAGAGTGGTTTTTATTGTTCCAAGTTTTTCTGTTTTACGCAGTAATTATAATTTAATAAATGTGGCTATTACAGCTTTTGTATATGGTTCTATTTGCTTTGAATAACAAAGAAATCGAACTCGACAATGCAACTTGATTGCCTGGAGAGGAGATTCTTTGTTGTTTAAAGCATAAAAATAGACCATTACAAAAGTGTAATAGCCTATTTATTAATATTTTTATACCAGTTTTCCTTTGCGTTTGTAGTTTAGATATACTGATAGCATTACAATTCCTTTTATTCCCATGCTAAGTGATATACTCACCCAGACACCTGTTAGTCCAAGTCCTAGTGCAGATGATAATAGAAGTGCCATAGGTATTCTAGCACCTGTAAATATTATACTCACTGCAGATGTTATATAAGTTCTTCCAAGTCCTCTTAGTACACCAGTTACGATTATTTCTAAGCACTGGAATATTTCCCCAAATCCTAAAATCATAAGATAGTTTGCACCAATTCTTCTCGCTTCTGGTTCATCTATGAAGAATTTGAAGATAAAATCTGCTCCAAATACTAGTAGACACATTGTAAGAGCTCCCCAGAATATAGCAAATATTATTCCGACTTTTGCTCCTTTTTCTATTCTATCTACTTTTCCCGCACCGTAGTTCTGACCTACAAATGCAGATACTGATGATGCCATACCATCAGCAGTTGTGTATGCAATAGATTCAATTTGGTTTCCGACCTTCTGCACTGCAATCGCTACAGGTCCCCATTTCGCAACTATTACACCTATACACATTGAAAATCCTGTAAACATACCACTCTGTATTGCTACTGGTAATCCTAGTATGAACAGTTCTTTGTGGTAGCTAAGTTTTATATTTTTGAAGTATCTTATTTTAAAGTATATTCCTTCTTTTTGGGCGATTTTGTATATAAATATAAATGTCGCACATGCTTGTGCTGTTATTGTGGCAATCGCAGCCCCAGCGACACCCATTTTAGGGAATGGCCCAAATCCAAGTATAAGTACAGGATCTAGGAATATATTTACCAATAATCCAGTTGTGTTGATTATAAATGGTGTCTTACTATCTCCTAATCCATTAAAAATTGCTGTAAATACTGGATTTATGAAGTAAAATACCATTCCAAGTCCTACTATTATAAGGTATATGCTACCCTGTTGTGTTACATGCTCATCTCCTAGTCTGAACAATTCAATAAGTGGTCGGTTAAAAATTATAAGTACTGCACCAAATAATATCGCAAGCACAATGTTTATCTCTATAGCGGCCTTTATATATGCCCTCGTTTCGTCGAGATTGTGATCCCCCATACTCTGTGCGACCTTTACCTCTCCACCAACTCTGGATATCGCTATAAATGCCAGTGCTAGCCAAGTATAAAATCCTGCTGTTCCAACTGCTGCAACTGCAGAACTTCCTGCTCTACCAACCCAAAGCATATCGACTACATTGTAGCCTATGTTTATGAAAGATGTTCCCATAATTGGAAGTGCCAATCTTATAAGTTTGTCGGCAATTCTTCCCTCAGTTAAGTCAATTCTCCCTGCCATAAATCCTCCTATTCACTTTTCTAAATTTCCCTATTTTTTTAATCTTTATTCCACATTAAAGTTGTATATTTTTTCAAGTAAGTCTAATTTGTATTTTAAATCATCTCTAGCCTGCTGCTCTATTTTTAATTCGTTTTTTAGAGCTTCTTTCTGCTCTTCAACCTTTTTCAAGTTAAATACTAAATCTTCCATTTCAAATACTTTTTCTTTTCTTTCAAGTGCAGCCTGCATAACCTCGTCTGCAATAGCTCTTCTTATCCTTTCAATTTCATTTATCATTGTTTTTTCGTCTAAGTTTTCTTCTTTTTCACAAGATGCATCTAAAATATTTTCCAACATTCTCATTTTTCCATAGTTATCGTCTATAAATGCATCTAAAGCCTTTTCTAGTATCATTACAGATTTTTCGTCTGATTTTTTGTATAGTACCGGATGAAGCTTTAATGTAAGCAGCTTCATGCTGTCTTTCATTCTTTCCTTTTCCCTAGTGTTTAATCTATCTCTTTTTAAAAAGTCGTTTGCCTTCTGTATCCGAGATTTTTTATTCTCTATTATCTCTAAAAGTCCAAGCTGCTCAGACTCAGCAATTTCCCTTATTTTATCCTCGTCTATGTCCTTATTTGCCTTCATATATTCATTTGCCAGCTCAAGCTTTCTCAGAAGCATTCTTCTATCCACCTCTGTTTTAAGTATTGCTAGCTCGTACATTCCAAAGTGTGACTGGTATGTAGATTTTATGAGTACCTCTTTTTTTATTACATTTTCCGCTCTATCAAGGACAGCTTCTGCAAAATCCTCTTTTACTGACTGATATTCTTTTCTTAGATTTATTATCCTATCTATATTTAATACGTTCATATAGCCATCCTTTCTCCAATTTTTAAATATTTCTTAGTTTTCATTTCCCTTTAATTAATATAATAGAACAAAAAAGAAATAAAATAAATACTTCTACAAAAAAAATGACTTCTACAATTTTCTTTATTCAAATTCTCTGTAATTTTCTAGCTTTTGAGATTTGTATTAATCAATTTTTTACATTTAATGGATATTATTTTTTTGAATTTTGTGGTACCATTTCTTTATAGCAAAAATTATTTTAAGGTGGTGATTATTATTAGTACTAATGAAAAATTTGTTAAGAAGTATTTCTTCTTTGACATAGACGGAACTCTTTCTACAGGTTTCCCAGAACCATATGTTCCAGAGTCTACAAGAAGAACATTAGAAAAATTAGAGGAAAATGGTCATTTTTTAGCCATTGCAACAGGTAGAAGTCACGCAAAGGCAGTTGAGCTTTTAGACGAGCTTGGATTTGACAATATGGTTAGCGACGGCGGAAATGGTATAACTATAAATAGAGAGCTTTTACATATCGAGCCTCTTAATAAAGAGAATTGTATTGCCCTTTTAAAAGAAGCCGATAGTAGAAACATCCCTTGGGGTATTTCTATAGATAATTCAAAGACTAGATACACTAGAAACGACGATTTTGTAAATGTTACAGAGGACGTTTATATGGAAACTATTGTCGATCCCGATTTAGATATAGAAAAAATAGACACATACTACAAGCTTTACATAGCTTGCAAACCTGAGGAAGACGATACTCTTGTCGCTCTTAAAAATCTTCCTTTTGTAAGATTCCACGATGCATACTTATTTGTTGAGCCAGATGATAAATCTGTTGGAATAAAGGCAGTTATGGACCATTTTGGCGCTCCATACAAAGATGTCGTAGTATTTGGTGATCAGAAAAACGATTTAAAAATGTTCAGAGATGAATGGACTTCAATCGCTATGGGAAATGCTATTGACGAATTAAAAGAAAAAGCTGACTTTGTAACTAAAAATGCTGATAACGATGGAATAGAATATGCGTGCAAGCATTTTGGTTGGATAGACTAAAAGAGTAAAACAAAAGGCGTAAGTGAAATTTTAAAAACTTTTTCGAGTTATAATAGCAATCTCCTCTCCAGGCAATCAAGTTGCATTGTCGAGTTCGATTTGCTATTATACCCTCTCAAAAATTTGTTTTTAAAATTTCGCTTTACGCCTTTATTTTTACACTTAAAATCAATACTGCCTCACCAGAATATAATAAAGCTTTATGAATATTATCTTATATACTCACCTTTATTCCTTATCTCTATTTACTTACTTCAAGCAGCTTTACCCTTATTTTCTAAAATTTGGGGTTGAAGAGTATAAAAGATGAGAGCAAGGTTTTGTAACTGCATTAATTTTTGGAGAAAACTCGATTTGGTGAGGATAATAGTAAACCAAACTCGACAATGCAACTTGATTGCCTGGAGAGGAGGTTACTATTATTCGAGCCAAAAGAGTTTTCTCAAAAATATGCAGTTAAAACCTTGCTCTTTATTTTTTAATATTCAATTAAAATTTTATGCATTGTTTCTGATGGGTTTATTATTTCCAGTTCAGTGCATTTTTTTAGTTCTTTTTCAAAGTATGGAAAATGCGTGCAACCAAGTATTATCGCTTCAACTTTGTTTTTTTCAAAGAATTGAACCGCCAAGTCTAGGTGGTTGTCAGCTATTATGTCTTCAGCGTGTTTTTTAGCTTCTACATCTAGTACTACAGGAAGTATTCCTATTCCTATGACGTTGCAGTTTTTGTTTTTTTCTACTATTGTTCTTTCAATTCCCGCAAGTCCCTGGTTGTTAGCTGCAAATACACCTACTGAGTTGTAGTCCACAGCTATTTTTTTGTACGCATCCATTGGCGTTACTATCACGATGTTTTCTTCTTTAGATAGTTTTTCCATATCTACCGCCGAGCTTAGAGAGTTGCAGTAGACAAGTATTTTTTTTATTCCACATTCTTTTATTTTATTTATTATTTTTTTCATTTCCAATTCTTTTATTTCCTGTGGCATTGCTTGGAATTTTGTCTGCTCAACAGGGTTTTCAGATACTGGAAATTCCTCAGTTTCTAATCCCTTTTTTTGAAGAAACTCCGCTCCCATTTGAGTGTCTATCGGAGTTCCAGCTATTACCGCTATTTTTTCCATAGTTTTCCTCTTTTTCCTCTGATATTTCTATTTTTTCTTTTTCTTTTTTTATTAGTGTCTAAAGATACTTTAACTTTTATTTTTAGTTTCATTTTTAATCGACCTTCTTTACAAATACAATCTCTTTTTCTGTAGATTCATTTTCAGAGTATGTAAATCCATCTATATTGAAAGTTTTCACACCTTCTATATCGTCAATTTTGTTTTCAGCTATGTATCTAGCCATATATCCTCTAGCTTTTTTAGAAGCTGTCGATTCAACTTTTAGTTTTCCTGCTTTTTCAACCTTGAATATACATGTAATCAGCTTTATTTTTGATTCTGATTTTTTGTTGTCAAAATATTTTTCTACAGTTTTACTGTATTCTTTTGATGCCAAATTAAGTACAATTCCTTCTCCACCTAGGTCTTCAGATATATTTCCAGAGATGCTGCCATCCCAAAAAGAATATAGATTTGCCTTGTCGTTAATCTTTACTTTAGTCTGCATTTCAAGTCTGTACTCGTCAATCATATCAAACGGTCTAAGCACTCCATAAAGTCCACTTATTATTCTAAGGTGATCATTTAAAAATTCTATCCCATCTTTTGATATGTTTTCTGGCGATATACTTTTGTACTGTATTCCATCGTAGGCAAATATAGCTGGTGTTTTTCCAGTGAATTTAGGACTTTCTTTGCCGTCTTTAGAATTTTTACAACAAGATATAGGTTTCATTCTCTGGAATCTACAGTAGTTTAACTGAGCTAAATCCTCTTTTATTTTCATTATTGCCCGTATTTCCTCAGTTATGTACTCCTTCATATGAGCAAGTACCTCGTTTGATTTTTCGTAAAGTCTTGGGCAGCTTAGCTCCCCTTCGTCAATTAGTTCTTTCCAGTCTTCAGATTTTCTCATATTTTTGGCTGGAGATATTATTGTAATCATTTTTTCCACCCTTTTCCTTTTTTTAGAATTTTTGGTTCTGATTGTCTGTTTTTCTAACTATATTAAACCGTCCTCTTTTAAAAGTCTGTATAGAGTCTGGTCAAAGTTGAACTCTTTGATAAGATTGTCTACTTCTTTTAGTGCTTTTTCTCTTTTTTCTTTTGATATGTTTGATTTAACGGCTCTCACTAAGATATTTTTAGGAGAGTGAGCTATGTCTATAAATTCAAGTAGCTGTGTTTTATATCCCACACTTTCAAGCAAATTGGCTCTTATTGCGTCCGTCATAAGAGCTGCCACTCTTTCCTGTATTATTCCGTAGTTTGTAAGGATTGATAAATCTTCTGATTTCATCTGAGCATTTAATTCGTGCTGGCAGCATGGAACTAAGAATATCATCTTAGTGTTCCATTTTATCGCATTGTAAAGCGCGTAATCTGTAGCTGTGTCACATGCATGAAGTGTGATTACCATGTCTACTTTGTTGTTGTATTTATATCCATTTATATCTCCAAGTTCAAAGTGAAGATTTTCGTAGTTGTATCTTTTTGCAATTTCGTTGCATTTGTTAATTACATCTTCTTTTAAATCAAGCCCTATCATTTTTACATTTATTTTCTTTATTTCTACAAAGTAGTAGTAAAGTACAAATGTTAGGTAAGATTTTCCACATCCAAAGTCTAGTATTGTTAGTTCTTTGTAGTCATTTTTTCTTATTTCATGATCTATTAATTCTATGAATTTGTTTATCTGTTTGTACTTGTCGTACTTAGATTTGACTACTTTCCCTTCTTTTGTAAATACTCCCAAATCAACTAGTGCTGGCACGTCCATACCTTCTTTGATTATATATTCTTTTTCTTTGTTGTGCGATTTTGACTGTTTAGCTTTAGAAACATTGTTTCCGCCTTTTCTTCCAAAGAATACTTTTCCTTTTTTAGATATTTTAATGTTGAAGTTTTCATCTTCTGACCAAGCATCTAACTGTTTGAAGTCCTCTTCCATAAATTCAAATATTTTAGCTTCTAAGTCAGCTATTTCAATATTTTCATGGAATACCTGCTTTTCTGTAAATTTTTCTACCTGATAGAATTCTCTTCCTTTTGCTTCCTTTAGATTTATGTTTATTTTTTTATATTCCACATCTTTATTTTTTCTATTGCTTATAACTATTTTGTACGGCTTTGAGTTCGATATTTCTCTTATAGCATTTTTTAATTCTTCCACAATCATTTCTCCTTTTTGTTTTTTTGTAATCCTCTATTTTTCAAGAAAATCTACTAATGCATACCAGATTTTTAAGGCTGATATTATGTCTAATTTTTCTTCTGGCGTGTGTATGTCTAGCATATTTGGTCCTATTGATATCGCATCTACACCTTCTACACCATCTACAAAGAATCCAACCTCTAATCCAGAGTGTACGGCCAATTCTTGAGATTTTCTTCCATATATTTTTTCTATGCTTTCGTTGAATGATTTTCTAAGGTTTGATTTATTTTTAAACGCCCAACCTGGATAAGAGTATTTTATTTCTAGCTCTGTGTTTGTAGAATTTGAAAGTTCTTCCATGTCAGCTTTTATTTCGCTTATTCTAACGTCTTCACAGCTTCTACACTCGTTTACTATTATTACTTCATCTTCCAAAGTAGATATTGTTCCAACGTTGTCAGAAGACTCCACTAATCCTTCTACATCCTCGCTCATAGTTAATACTCCATTTTTGAAGTTTTCAATCCAAGATATTATTCTTTCCTTAGCTGTTTTTTCTATAGCTTTTAATTCTTTGTTGTCTATTTTTTCTAATTCTATTTTTATTCTAGTTTCTGATTTTGCGTATTCTTTTGTTATATTTTCTTGTGCTTTTTCAACAGTAGACATTACTTTTTCTACGTCTTTTTCTTCCACAAGCACTATAGTCTCAGATTTTGAAGGTATTACATTTGGAGCTTCTCCAGATTTTATAGATACAAGTTCAAATTCTATTTTATCTTTTTCCAGATATTCTAATACTTTAGCTGCCAATTTTATCGCATTTGCTCTACCTAAGTGTATGTCAGAACCAGAATGCCCACCTTTTAATCCAGATATTTTTATCCTACAAGACAATGGATTTTCTAGTTTTGAATTTAATCTTTCAAATTTTATTCTGTTTTCAAACGCCATTCCGCCAGCGCAACTCACAATCATTACATTTTCGTCTTCTGAGTCGATGTTTAATAGTTTTTTATCTTTTAATTTGCTCATATCTAAATTCTCAGCACCTATAAAACTTCCCTCTTCATCTGATGTGAATACACATTCCAATGCTGGATGTTTTATGTCTTTGTTATCCATTATGCTCATCATATATGCGACTGCAATTCCATCGTCACCACCAAGAGTTGTCCCTCTTGCTCTTAACATTCCATTTTCTGTGTATAATTCTAGTGGATCTGTGTCAAAGTTATGCACATTTCCACCTTCTTTTACACAAACCATGTCAGTATGTCCCTGTATCATTATAGAATCTCTATCTTCCATTCCTTCAGATGCGGGCACATACACGATAACATTATTAAATTCATCCCGATAAGTTTTGTATCCTCTATCTTCTGCAAATTTTTTAATAAAATCTCTTATTTCCTTTTCTTTACCAGAATTTCTAGGTATGTCTGAAATCATTTTGAAGCATTCATATGTCTTGTACTCCATGTTTTCAGATTTCAGGTATTCCACTAAAGAATTTACAGTTGATATTTTTTCAATCTGAGCTTTAAATTCCTGTGAGTTTAATTTGTTTTTTATGTTATCCATATTTAATTTTGTATTCGACATATTAACACCTCGATTTCTATATATTTTATTCACTATACATTTTAACTACTATAGTATTTAACGCTATTACTATCAGTTAATTTATCTAGTAGTTACTTAATTGCCATCATCTACTCCCTGGAAAAACCTAATTATATTTCCCAGGTAATATTTTTCATCTACACACGTATCATTTGAATAATTTTCATTGTGATGATTTCTCACAATCTCCAAGAAAACATTGTCCTCATTTATTTCTTTTAATATCTCGTAGCTATACTCTGAATGATTATAGTAACATTGAATTTTCTTTAAATTTATATTTCTAAGTTTTCCGCTAGTCAATTTATTTAGTATAACTATTATAGATTTATCTATTATATTGATTCTCTGTCTGCTCTTGCCAACGTCATGAAGCAGCCCAACCTTTACAAGCATATCCTTATTTTTCAAAATATCATCACATACGGGTAATATTACCTTTCTATCTAATATTTCCCCATTTGTAAGTGTATAACCGCTCTCAAAGTCATTTCCTTTTTCAACTTCATCTATTATACACTCTATCTCACGAGCAACTCTCACACTGTGTTTCTGCTCAGACTTTGAAATAGTATTAAAAACTTCATACTCTCTATCATCTAACTTTGACTTTACATACTTATAATCATCTTCATTAATCCTATCAGTCAAATTCATTACAAACTGTCTTACTCTTTTAGGAAGCATAATTTTCCTTCTTTCTTCTCTTGGACTTACTATTTATCTTTTATTCTCTATAAAACTCAAACTTTTCCTCTTTTTCATTACATTTCGCTTATTTTTAATTATACCATATAGACTTTTTATCTTCATTAACCTAATGTCACAAATATCAATCTCTTTCTATTCTTCTAATTACTTACCCATAACAATCCATCTTCCCTACACTTAAAGAACAGATAATAGAATTAATCTGGCTGTTGGCAAATTTTACAACAAAGCCTTTTTATTTTGAGAAATAATCTTTTATTAATTTACTATCTTTTTTAAGTACTCCATAAATCAAATTTTCTATCGATATAATTAGCTTGCAGTATTGAAAGATTATAGATAAAATGAACTCGACAATGCGACTTGATCGCCTGGAGAGGAATTTATCTATAATCTTCAATACTGTGAGTAAATATAGCGAATAGAAATTTTTATTTTTTACGCGTCGAAGCCTGGAGAGAAGTTTATCTATATCTCATATGCTTCGCATAATAAAAAATGATTAGCAAATTTTGATTCACCTGCTCATAAGGAGTAAATTTATAATATATTTGTTCAAAAAAAGGCTGTTGCA
>Oklahoma_p2__coassemble_454_pt1 | contig 36118 bp, 36 predicted proteins | sample Oklahoma_p2__metabat2_high_PE_021 | metagenome-assembled genome bin Oklahoma_p2
CTATTATCTGCATAGTAGTATTAACACCAACATCTGCAGTTATAAGAACTTCCTCAAGATCTTCAAATAACTCTTCATCTACACTAGTATAAGATTTTAAAACCTCATCTATTCTATCAGTTATTCCCTGTTTAGCCTTTGTAAGTCCCCGTTTTAATCTAGCAAATAAACCTTCTTTTTTAGCAGCTGGTTTTTCTCTGCCTTCATTGTTACTTTCCTCTGGAACAATTTCTTCTACTTCTACAGCAGGTTCAACTATTTCTTCAGCTTCTTCCTCTACTATTTCTTCTACAGATTCAGAAGCTTCTTCTAAAGTATCTTCCTCTACTTCAGCTACAGTTTCTTCAAATATAGAAACACCTTCCTCATCTAAGACAACATTTACTTCTTCACATTCATCAGATTCTTCTTCTGACTTTGTTTCCACTACTATTTCTTCTTCAACAACTACTTCATCTGCCTTAGCTTCGTCTTTAGTATTTTCTTTTTCTGACTCTAAATTTTCTAAAAATCTTTCGTCATCTTCTTTAACTTCTTCTTTTTCAACATCAGAAACAACTTCTTCTACTTTTGTTTCTTCTTTTTTCTTTCCAAAACCAAATAACTTCTTAAACAATTTACCGCCTCCATCTCTAAAGCTTATATAATTCCAGCAAATTTTTCAGCTTCCTGAAGCTTTAGACTTATTATTTTTGATATTGCTCTTTCTTGCATAGTAACTCCGTAAATATATTCCGCTGCCTCCATAGTACCTCTTCTATGTGTAACGGCTATGAACTGAGTATCCTGTGAAAGTTCTTTTAAAAATTCACCAAATCTATATACATTTATATCATCAAGTGGTGCTTCAATTTCGTCTAGTATACAGAATGGTGTAGGTCTAGAGATAATTATCGCAAACAGTATACAAATTGCTGTAAGCGCCTTTTCTCCACCTGATAAAAGATTTATATTCTTCATTTTTTTACCTGGTGGCTGAGCTGTTATAATTATATCGCTTTCAAGTATATTTTCCTTGTCAGCTATAGTTAACTCTCCAGTTCCTCCTCCAAATAATTTCTTGTAGACATTCTTGAAATTATTTGAAATCTCTTCAAATTTTTCAACAAATTCTATCTTCATATTATGCTCTAGCTCTTTTATAAGCTTAGTTATACCTGCTATAGACTCCTCTAAATCAGCCTTTTGACTACTGTAAAGGTCGTATCTTTCCTTAGTTTCTTTATATTCTTCTATTGAATCCAAATTAACGCTTCCTATAGCTCTCTTTTCTCTTTTTAAAGAATCTATTTCTTTTTTACTTATTTGAAGCTCATCATCTCTAAGCTCTGATGCCTGCATGAATGTCATATCGTACTGCTCAAACATCTTATTTAAATAGCCTTCTCTATTAGACTTAAATCTCTCTAACTTAGAATTAGTCTTATAATGTTCTTCTCTAAGCTCTAACACTTCTCTTTCATTTCTTTTAATTTCTTTTGATTTTTCGTCTAAGTTATTTTTAAACTCTGTTCTTTTAATTTTCTTATCTTCTAGTATTCTATTGGCTTCTAAATGTTCCTTTTGTAAATTAGATTTTTCTAATTCTTCAGCCTTTATATTTTCTCCAAATAGTTCAACTTCTTTTAAGTCGACTTCTATTTCCTTTTTCATACCTTCAATTCTTATAACAGTATTTTCATTTTCCATAGAAATTCTACTTGTATTTGAATTCAGAGATTTTAAATCATTATTTAGATTTATTAACTCTATATTTAAGGCCTCAAATTCTTTTCTATCTTTATCGTAAATATTTTTACTTTCTTCAAGAACTTTATTTAACCTCTCAACTTCTTCTCTAGTTTCTTCTGATTTTTTATCTATTTCTTCTATTTTTTCATTTGCAGCTTTTAACTTAGATATAGTGTATTCCATATTAGAACTAATACTTTCTTTTTCTCTTTCTAATTTATCGATATTAGTTTTATACTCTGAAATTTTTTCCTCTAATTTTTTAATTTCTGCTTTTTTAAGAAGTATATTTTTTTCTATTGAGTTCTTTTCTGAAACAAGCTTATCCTTTTCTGCATATAGCTTAGTTTTATCTTCTTTTAACTGTTTAAGTTCTGAGTCTTCTTTTTCTATACTTGCAGAAAGCTCATCTATTTTTTCTGAATACTCGCTTATAATTCTCTTTCTTGATAGTAGATTTGCACTATTTCTTACACTACCACCTGTTATAGATCCACCAGGTTTTAATATTTCTCCATCGAGAGTAGCAATTTTTATCTTATATTTAGTATCTCTTGCGAACTGTATAGCCTGGTCTATATCCTCTATTACAACAGTTTTACCAAGTAAACCTTCTACTACATTTCTGTATTTTTCATCAAATTCTAATAGTTCTGATGCTACTCCTATAGGCTCGATTTTAGATTTTACATCTTTTAAATCTATCAAATTAGAAGTAACTACATTTAATGGAAGGAATGTAACTCTACCGCTCTCTGTTTTCTTTAAGAATTCTATAGCTTCTTTAGCACATTCTTCATCTTCTGTTATTATATTCTGCATAGCAGCTGCAAGTGATGCCTCTATTGCCTTTTCGTATTTCTCAGAAACAGAAATAACTTGAGCCACAGCCCCATCTATCCCTCTAAGTTTTTTATTTTTTAATACTTCTTTTACTCCACGATTGAAACCATCGTACTGATTTTCCATCTCTACGTAGATTTTTTTCTTAGATTCAAATTCATTTAATTTGTACTTGTTATCAGTTATATTTTTTTCTAAATCCGATATTTTATTAGATACTTCTTCTATCTTATTAGTATTATCAGCTATTTTTTTACCTATATTTTCAAATTCAGAATCTATAACCCCAAGTTCTTCTTTTTCCTTTTCAATTGACTTAGAAGTATTTTTTATATTTTTCTCATTTTCATCTGTAGATTCATCTATTGTCCGCCATCTTTGATTCATATTATCTCGATTGGCCTCAAGAGAAGATACGTTGTTCGATATAGACTGTTTTTCATTTAATAGATTAATTCTATTATCTTTTAATTCATCTATTTTTTTCTCAACATTGTCTATATTTTCCTTTTGTTCTTTATTTTTAGCTCCTCTTTTTTCTAAATTAGCTTCAAGTTCTTCTTTTTTAGAACTTAAAATTTCTATCTTCTGAAGATTTTCCTTTTTATCCTCGTCGTTCTTTTCAGATAGAGTGCTAAGTTTTTCTATTTCTTCTTTTTTTCTATCTATTTCTCTTTTCTTGTTATTGCTCTTTTCTGTTATAAGATTTATATCTGACTCTTTCTGTGCAATTACCTCTTTTATTGAAGATATGTACTCATTTCCCTTTTCAATCTCTTCATCTAAAACTTCAGACTCTAGTTTTAAATCTTCATATTCCTTTTCTAAAGTTTTACTTTTTTCTTCGCCAGTATTTATCTTATTTTCGCTTTCTTCTAAAGCAAGTTTTATTTCCCCAGCTTCTTTGTCTATCTTGTTTATTTCCCTTAAAAAGCTATTTACCTCTAGCTCTTTAAGTCTTCCAGATATTTCCAAGAATTTTTCAGCCTTTTCCTTTTGATTTTTCAATGGATTAATCTGTTTTTCTATTTCTATATAAATATCATTTATTCTCTCTAGATTTTCAGATGTATTTTTAAGATTTCTTTCGGCCTCTTGTTTTTTATATCTGTATTTAGCTATTCCACAGGCTTCATCAAATACTTTTCTTCTAACACCAGGATTATTGCTCAGTATTTCGTCTACTTTACCCTGCTCTATAATTGAGTAACTGTCTTTTCCTATACCTGTATCTAAGAATAATTCCTTGATATCTTTTAATCTACATGGCTTCCCGTTTAAGAAGAACTGACTTTCACCATTTCTATACGCTCTTCTTTTTATCGTAAGTTCAGTAAACTCTATATCTATTTCTCCATCTGAGTTATCAATTGTAAGAGATACCTCACAGTAGTTCATCGGTTTTTTCTTGTCTGATCCAGCAAATATAACGTCTTCTAATTTATCCCCTCTAAGACTCTTTATACTCTGCTCTCCTAAAACCCATCTCACAGCATCAGATATATTACTTTTTCCACTACCATTTGGTCCAACTATAGCTGTTATTCCATTTTTAAATACTATATCTGTCTTTTCTGGAAATGATTTGAACCCTTTTAACTCGAGCTCTTTTAAATACATAATCTCATCTCCTCTCTCAGCTTAATTTTTATCATGAATATCTATAATCCATAAATTTCTAGTAATTTTTTATTTATTTCATCTACAGATGCTTCAACTAATAATCCTTTTTCTCCGTATAATCTAAATGTATCTTTATCTATATCTTCTTCTTTTACTTTTAGATTCATATTTTTATTCTCTTTTAGATATTTTACGTTTGATTTTTTATTTCCTATAGCTTTTGATATGTTTTTCTTGTTAACAACTAAAGATATATTTTTTTCGTCGTTCTCTTCCGCTATATGTATAATGTAATCTCTTATCATTTCAGACTCTACTAGTTCTCTAAATGCTGGATGATATGGTCCGTCTATAACATCCTTTCCAAGCTGTATGTCATCAGTTGCCTGAAGCCCAACTCTTATTACATTTATATTGTTTACATAGTATAAAACAAGCAGTTTCTTTACAATTCCTATACTTTCCTCTAATGTAAATGGTTTATATGCCCCTGATTCAAGCCGTCTTTCAAGACCTGTTTCTTTTATTACTAAAGTAGGATAAATTCTTACGCAGAATGGATCCATTTTTATAAATTCTCTAGCTGTAAATAAACATTTTTCTTCTGAATCACTAGGAAGACCTACCATCATCTGAAGTCCTAGATTTATTCCATGTTTTTTTATCATTTCAGCACTTTTATAAACTACATTTGAGTTATGACCTCTTATACTATCTAAAAGAACTCTCTCATCTAATGACTGAACTCCAAGCTCTATTATTGTAGTTCCGTATGATTTTACCATTTCTAATATTTCATCTGTTATACAGTCTGGTCTAGTAGACATTCTTATATCCTTAACTATTCCTCTATCCTTATATTCTTTAGCAACTGCTAAAAGACTTCTCTGTATATCCATATCTATTGCGGTAAAACTTCCTCCAAAGAATGCTATTTCGACTTCAGCATCCTTATCTATTGTAGGAAGGCATTCTTCTATTATATCTCTAACTATTTCTGGAGTAACTGTGGTACATACTCCTGTTATCTTTTTCTGATTGCAAAATATACAGTCATTTGGACAACCTTGGTGTGGTACAAAAATAGGTATTATTCTTTTTTTCATATTTTTCACCTATCTTTCACTATCTATTAAATTTGATATTGCCGCCTTTGCTGCAGCCTGTTCAGCTTCTTTTTTGCTCTTGCCTTTTCCTACACCTAGCTCTCTGTCTTCCACACCAACCATCATTATAAATGTCTTATTGTGGTCTGGACCGTCTTCATCTAGTAATTTATACCATATATTGCTAGAGCCATTTTTCTGTATTTCTTCCTGAAGCTGAGTTTTATAATCTCTAAATATTTTTCCGTCTATTGAATCTTTTATTATTTCAGAAAGGTTAGCTAATATAAATTTAGACGCATTTTCTATTCCACCATCTAAGTATATTGCTGCTATAACGGCTTCAAAAGCATCTGCAAGTATAGATTTTCTCTCTCTACCACCTGTAGCTTCTTCACCTCTACCTAAAAGTATGTAATCTCCTAAATTTATGTTCTTAGCTGCTTCACTAAGAGAACCTTCACAAACTATATTTGCTCTTAATTTTGTAAGTTCCCCTTCTGGAACTCCTGTTTCTTTTTTAAATATATGATCACTTATAACTAATCCAAGAACTGAATCTCCTAAAAATTCCATTCTTTCATTGTATTTAAATTTTTTATTTTCGTTTGAGTAAGAGCTATGTGTTAAAGCCTCTAATATATACTCTCTGTTATTAAATTTGTAGTCTATTGCAGCTTCAAATCTATCTATATTTTCTTTTATTTCATTAAAAGATTTCATTTTCATATTTTGCCTCCATTTTTTATGATAAATTTTTTATTTTACCAAATTTCTCCGTGCATTTCTATGATTAATTGTATCATAAAAAAATGCCTATGAAAAACCAATCTCATAGGCATTTTTTAATTTTACATAGATTTTTACTTTTCTATAAAGATCGATTTATTCTTCGTCTTCTCCACAGCATCCTTCGCATGAACAGCATCCATCTTCGCATTCATCATCGAAGTCTTCTGAAGATAATATAACTTCTTCACAGTAAGGACAAACTATATCTAGGTCATCATCGTAAAGCTCATCTTCATCTATTTCTACTAGTTCACCGCAGTATGGGCATTCCATTTCAATGTAGCCGTAATCGTCGTCGTCTTCGTCCTCACAATCACAATCGCATTCACACTCATAAAGATCTTCTATATCTTCTTCCATGTCTTCTAATTCATCGTATATATCGTCTATGTTTTCTTCTAATTCTTCCATATCTTCATACATATCTGCTAAATCTGAGTCCATGTCTTCTATATATTCACGAAGTTCTTCGTTTTCTTCCTGAAGTTCATTTATAGCATCTGCAAATTTGTCTAGAGTTTCTATCATTTTATTGATAACTTTTCCAGTACTTCCTTCTTTTGCTATTTCAAGTCCTTCTGCTAATCCTCTTAGGTATGCAACATTTTCTTTTACTTTCATGTCCTGCCCCTCGCTTTCAATGCTTTGTTTTAACATCGACTTTAGTCGGTGCTATACATTTTTAATTTGGTTTGAAATTTGATATTAGTTGTTTACTCTTGATAAATATTCACCAGTTCTAGTGTCTATTTTTATTTTGTCTCCTTCATTTATGAATAAAGGAACCTGAACAACTGCTCCAGTTTCAACTGTAGCTGATTTAGTTACGTTACTTGCTGTATTTCCTTTTATACCAGGTTCTGTTTCAGTTATTTCTAACTCAACAAAGTTTGGTCCTTCAACTTCGAATGGACTTCCCTGGAAGAATCTTATTGTAGCAACTTCATTTTCTTTCATGAATTTTATAGCATCTTCAACCCGTACGTAATCTAATGCTATCTGATCAAATGTTTCCTGATCCATGAAGTAGTATAATTCACCATCGTTGTATAGATACTGCATCTGTTTAGTTTCTATCTGAGCTTTAGGGAATTTATCACTTGGGTTGAAAGCTTCTTCTCTAGTTGCTCCTGTTATAAGATTTCTGTATTTTGTTCTAACGAAAGCAGCCCCTTTTCCAGGTTTAACGTGCTGGAAATCTACTACTAGACATGGCTGACCGTCTTTTTCAAAAGTTACACCTTTTCTGAATTCACTTGCTGTTACCATATATATAACCTCCAATAAATATTACTTAACCTCTAAAGGCTATTTTGTGTATTCTTATAATAATTCATAATCCTACTGATAACATAATATCATAAATCATATGATTTAAACAAGTATTTTTACATTTGACAATATCAATTTCTCAACCTTATATTAATTATATCATTAAATTGATTATTATTTTTGTTAAGTTTAAGTTTAATTGAAAAAGAATTCTCAGAATCTTTTTTGGCTTCAATTCCTTCAGCATAATTTCCTATCTCATAATTACCACCATTATATGATATAAACAGCTTTTTATTATATTTGTTTACGTGTATAGATTTATCTTTTACTTTTGTAACGCCTAGCTTAACATCATCAACCCGAGAAACTTTGATTTTATCAACCTCTACAAATCCATCTTCAGGTATTATATTTTTATTATCCTTGTAAAATCTTATATCACTTGAATTTCTTATCTCTCTTTTTAAACTCGACTTCATCTCATTAAATTGCTCCATTAGCTCAATCCTATTATCTGTTTTACTTATAAGCGATACAGATTCATTTAGCATTAAATTTACAGTACTCATAACAATTAACGATATACATATAGCTACAAATACCTCAACCATTAAATATCCTTCTTTTCGCTTTTTATTCTTTATCATTGGAGTATATTCCCTCCTTAAATAAAATCCTTCCAGATATAGGTGTTATAGTTATTGTATATGTCTTTTCCTTATATCTTACTTCAATAGTACCAGAATCCATAGGTATACCATCTGATTTAAACATTATTCTTTTTATATTACTTGCAACTTTGATATCCTTATCTACATACTTTTCTTTTATAAGTTTCAAATCAAAAAATGTCCTATAACAACTCCTATTATTTACCTTAGCTATACGCATATACTCACCTATTCCAGATAGGTTTTTCCTTTTCAATAGCCTTAGTTCAGAACAAAGTTTTCTCCGTTCCCATTCAGCCTTCATATATCCGGAATCTGACTTTGGAACTACAATTCCTATAAGCAATATAACAAGACTCATTCCGATAATAAGTTCTGCTAAACTCACATTCCTTCTCTTTTCATAATAAAACTCCTATTTTGAAATTATTATTCTCTAACTACTCTAAATATCAATGCATCTCTTGCGTTTATATTTTCTACAATATCCTCTTCTGGCTCAATTTCAGGTAGCTGCTCTTCTACATTTCCATCAGGACTTTCATTAGGAGCAGAGCCGTTTCCTTGCTCTATATTATTTTCATTATCTTCTTTGATAGGTCTATCTTTCCTCAAATTTTTCATAGTAACACATAGTTCTAGGTTTCTTTTCATATTATACTCATTTTCATATGCAGTTACATTAACCCAGAATTTATACAGTGATGAGCCATCCTCAGAAATATCATCTTTTTTAACATCTATTTTTACATTTTCCATATTTACATCTGACAAGCTTTCTATCTCAGATACATACTGCTTTCTATACTCAAAACTTTCTATCCTATTTTTAAAATCATCTCTATATGGGCTTATATCGTACAGTCTTTGAGTTGCCTCAACAATTTTTTCCTGCGTGATTATCATAGCTCCTTCCGATTTTCTTAAAAGATTTTCAGATTGTACATCTATCCACTCACTTTTGCCATAATCTATCAATCTCTTTTGAAGTGACATACAAGAAAGTGTTAAAAGTGTAAGAACCATTATCGCCATAATAGATGCACTTCCAAATCTTCTTTTAAATTTATCTATCTTAAAGCGCTTCTTATTCAACATGTGCATATCTCTCATATCCTTGCAATTTGATACTTTCATCGCCTTTTTTAAGATCTATTGTAACCAAGTATACACCTCTAGGCTTGTCTATAATATCAATACGTTTACTTATCATTACTTTATTTGGATTTGAACTACTTTCAAATTTATCTTTTGTATTAAATTTTCCATTTTTTATATTATCAAGTTCTAAATTAAGCTCTTTTTCTGCCATGTACACAAGTTCTTTGTATTCTTTTTCTTTGTTTAGGATAAAGTTTGTATTATTATTGAATGTAGAAAATAAATACATAGCTAGAAATAATATAGACACCGCAATAATTGCATCAGTTATTATAAATCCACCTCTGCGTTTATTAAGTTTTAGGAACCCATTTACATCACCCTCTATTTTTAGATTCTTTCAGATTGGAACATCTCCTTTAGAATCTCTGCATCTTCTGAATCAACCTTTTTACCAGTCCATATTTCAAATGCATCTATACCTTGATTTATAAGCATATCTATTCCATGTATAACTTTTAAGTTATTTTTTTCTGCCCATTTGATTAAATTGGTTCTATGAGGCTTATATACTATATCGTATACTACTATATCGCTATCCACCTCTATACCCTCGTCTATAGGGCATTCTTTGCTTTCCATACCTATTGGAGTAGTATTTATCAGAAAATCATATTTTTCTAAATCATTCTTAGTGACTACCTCTTTTGAATATACAACCTCTGTACCAAATACAGAATTTACTCTTTTAGCTATTTTTTCCGCATTTTCAAGGCTTCTATTTCTTATATCAATTTTTCCAATTCCGTTAGATGCCATTTCAATGGCGATACTTCTACATGCACCACCGCTACCAAGTATAAGAGCGCTCTTACCTATTATAGATATGTTTCTATCTATAATAGCTTTTACAAATCCTCTTCCATCTGTATTGTACCCTTTTAAAACTCCATCTTCATTTTTAACAGTATTTACAGCACCTATTAATTCTGCGTTTCTATCTATCTCATCTAGTCCCGCCATTATATCCGTCTTGTATGGAATGGTTACATTAAATCCAACTGCATTTAAAATTCTCATAGATTCTACAGTTTTGTATATTTTTCTAGGCTCTATATCAAAACATAGATACGCTCCATTTACGCCGTATTTTTCAAATAAATAACTGTGCATATTAGGTGAAAAACTATTACTCACTGGATGACCTAAAAGTGCAAAGATTCTTGTTTCTGAATTTGTTCCCATAAAATTTCTCCTTTCAATATATATAATCATCAAATTTTCATTATTATATTCATTTAATATTATTTTTTATTTTTAATCTATCCTCAACTTTTAATTTATCATAAATCTTATAATTTCTAAAATAATATTCTGTATAATTTTTCAATTAATAAAAAAATGGACTCCCTCTATTATATAGAGAGAGTCCATAATTTTTATTAATTATCTATTTTTTCTTCTATAGGTTTTCTAAGCATATAATCTTCTTCCACTGGAACATCTAGTTTCATTTTTACTATCTGTCTTGGATGTGGAGCTGATTCTATTGGCTCACCATCTTCATTGTACATTTCTAATATCTTAGCGTACATAGTTTCTTTGTATGGAGCCATTATTTCTATATCTTCTCCAACAGACATTTTATTTCTCTGTTCTACTATTGCAAGACCAGTTTCCTCATCATGTCCTCTAACAACACCTATGAAATCGTAGTTTCTTACATAAGATGCAGATTCATAGTTCTGATCTTCTGTGTCAGGTTTGTGTAGGTAGAATCCTGTTGTAAAGTGTCTGTGACTTCCTTTTTTAAGTTCTTCCATCCACATTGGGTTGTATGTCCAGTTTTCTGGGTCTTCATAGTATGCATCTAATGCCATTCTATATGCTCTAACAACTGTTGCAACATAGTAAGCTGTTTTCATTCTTCCTTCTATTTTTAAACTCATTATACCTGATTCAACAAGTTCTGGTATGTGTTCTATCATACAAAGGTCTTTTGAGTTGAAGAAGAATGTTCCTCTTTCGTCTTCGTATATTGGGAAGTATTCACCTGGTCTTTTTTCTTCCATTAGGTAGTACTGCCATCTGCATGACTGTGCACAAGAACCTTTATTAGCTTCTCTACCTGTCATGTAGTTACTTATTAAGCATCTTCCTGAGTAAGATATACACATTGCACCGTGCATGAATGCTTCTATCTCTAAATCATCTGGAGTTTTTTCTCTTATTTCTCTTATTTCTTCAAAAGACATTTCTCTAGCAACAACTACTCTTTTTATTCCCTGATTGTACCAGAAATTAGCACTTTCAAAGTTTGTAGTATTAGCCTGAGTACTTAAGTGTAATTCCATTTCTGGAACAACTCTCTTAGCAACACTTATAACCCCTGGGTCAGATACTATTATCGCATCTATTCCTATTCTCTGTAATTCTAGTAAATATTCATCTAAATATTTAAAGTCTTCGTTGTGAGGTATTATATTAACTGTTACATATACTTTTTTTCCTCTTGCATGTGCGAATTCAACACCTTCTGCCATATCTTCTATACTGAAGTTTTTAGCAGCTGATCTCATTCCAAATACTTCTCCACCTATATATACAGCATCAGCACCGTATATTATGGCAGTTTTTAATTTTTCAAGGTCTCCCGCTGGAGCCAATAATTCTGCTCTTTTCATTTCCATAATTACTTTCTCTCTCCTTCTTTATAACTTAACGCTACACCGTCTCCTATTGGTATTAGAGATGTGCTTAAATAATCACAAGTGCATATATAATCCAGATAATTTCTCATTCTCTTAACTATTGTTTTCTTTCTTCTTACAACGAAATCGTCGTGAGCAACCATTCCTTTGTAAAGTATATTATCTGAAACTACAAGTCCACCTTTTTTTAATCTATCTATTACAAGATCAAAGAATAACTGATACTGACCTTTTGCTGCATCTATAAAGATCATATCAAATTCTCCATCTATATTTTTTAATGTTTCTTCAGCATCTCCTTCAAGAATAGTTATCTTATCCTCAAGACCTGCTCTTTTTATATTTTCTTTTGCTTTTTCTATCATAACTTCATTTCTTTCAGTAGTTATAATTTCAACATCTCCACCTAATACAGACGCAAAGAATATTGACGAATATCCTATTGCACATCCAACTTCAAGAATTCTTTTAGGTCTATGTATTTTTAATATAACTTTTAAAAGATCTGATACCTCTTTGTGAATTATAGGTACACTATTTTCGTGGGCATAATCTTCTAATTCTTTAAGTAACCCATCTTTTTCAGCTAGTGTTTCCCTTATATATTCTTCAACAAGGTCGTTTACTATATTGCTCATAAAATCTCTCCACTTCTAATTAATTTTCCTCAGATTCTTTGTTCTGAGTTTCCTGTTTCTTTTTTTCTCTCTGTTCTTTATACTGTTTTTCGTATTTTAAATGTTCTTCATAAGTTTTAGCGTAATTATTTCCTCCACCATCTTCTTTAGCTACAAAGTATAGGTAATCTGTTTCAGCAGGATTTATAGCTGCTTCTATTGATTTCCAAGATGGATTTGCTATAGGTGTAGGTGGTAGCCCTTTGTATTTATATGAATTGTATGGTGATTCAACCTTTAAATCATTGTAGCTAACAACCTTTTTTCTTTCCTTAAACGCATACTGAACTGTAGCATCAGATTGAAGTAGCATATCTTTTGCTAATCTGTTGTAGAATACACTCGCAATTAAAGGTCTATCCTCATCTAAAACAGCCTCTTTCTCTACTATAGATGCCATTTTCATAACATCGTAGAAGTTAAGGTCTTTATGTTTTTCCATTTCTGGTTTTATTTTATATTTGTATATTTCATCGAATTTATTAAGCATTCTAGAAAGTACTTCTCTTTCACTCTCTCCTTCAGAGCAGAAATATGTGCTAGGATAAAGGAATCCTTCTAAGCTTTTTATGTTCTTATCTTTTAAAAACTCATACTTATCTCTAAACTCATCTGGATTGTTTATAAGTTTTTCGTAATTTTCCTTACTACCAAGTTTTTTCTTAACTAACTCGTCTATTATCTCAGCAGAAGTAGCTCCCTCTTTTACAGTAACTTTAGGACCAGAATGATATATCTTTCCTGCTGCTATATCATCTATAATCTCACCATTTGTATACGATTGGTCGAACTGATACTCTCCAGCTTTAAATTGAGATGCCTTGCCGCTCATTTTTACATTTATCTTAAATACTAATTTATTTTTTATAAGTTTTGCATCACTAAGTATATCAGCTATACTATCTGTTCCAGAGCCAGAAGGAATGTTTACTACTACCTTTTTTTCTTCATTTACATAATATGCACCAGACCGCTTTTTAAAATATATACCCCCAGATGCTGCTATTACAACAAAAAGTACCAAAATAACTAAAAACTTTTTTTTCATATTTTTTCTCCTTTTTAATTGGATTATAACTCTGCAATTATAAATTATAACAGTATAATAAAAAAAAGTCTAACAAATAATGCTAGACTTTGTATTTTATAAGTATTTTATAATTCCGTTTTATTTGTACTCAGTATTTATTTTCTAGGGTGTCTTAGATTCATTTCTTTCCTCATATTCTGGTCTATACAGCTTAAATACGACTGTATGCTAGATAAATTTGTATTTCCTAGAATTTTATTTACAGATGCTATATTAGCACCCTTATTTATCATATGTATTGCAAATGAATGTCTTAACATTGTTGGATTTATATTTTTATCTATATTAGCTTTCTTAGAATATTTTTTAATTATTTTCCATAATCCCTGTCTTGTAAATCTATGTCCAAGCGCACTTACAAATAAAGCATTTTCTCCATCGGCAACAACATTTTCCCTAGCTTCATTTACATAAAGCTCCAAATATTTTTTAGTTACATCTATAAGAGGTATAACCCTTTTATTCTTACTTGAAGAACATGTTATACTTCCCATTTCAAAATCTACATCTTCTACATTAAGGTCTATCAGCTCAGATACCTTCATACCTGTACCGTATAACACCTCAAATATAGCCTTATCTCTTTTTAATTTATTTGAATCTAAATTTTCAAAGTTTAAAAGAGCTTCTATCTCTTCCTCTGTTAAAATCTCTACTGTTTCTTTCTTTATCTTAGGCTTTTTAATATTTTTAGCAGGATCTATAGCGCAAATTTTGCTAAAGAATAAATAATCATGGAATGATTTTATAGATGATGTTGTTCTAGCTATAGTAGAAACAGATGTATTGTTCTTTTCTAGCTCAACTAGGTAGTTTAATATATCTGTTTCTACAACATCTTTAATATCTATATTATTCTCTTCTAAATAATCCTTGTATTTTTTTAAATCAGCCCTATAAGATGAAACAGTATTTAAAGATAATTTTCTTTTATTTTCTATATACTCGATATATTCTTTTATTAAATTGTCCATCCTAAACTCCTCATTCGATTTCTTACACATCGTATGCCCTCATACGAAATCTTTTAAAGTCAGGTTCTTTAATCCCAAAATTTTAGAATTATTTATTTTCTGTTATATAAATCGCTGCAGACGATGCTGAGTCAAAGAACTCACTATCCTGTTCATAGTTTCTTCCCATACTCTTAACCTTTAATCCGTAGCTATCTATATCGTCTTTAGTTCTATTATTTTCTATATATTCTATTTTATGTTTTTTATCCAAATTATTTTCTTTAATTTGATTTTTTATTACACTGTCTTTTTCTTCACTGTAAATAGTTATTGGTATCTCAACTTCTACATTAACTATTTCGCCAAATATAGTTATACTGTGATGAGATATACCGTTATGTCTATCTCTCATATCAGCAAAGCTTATTCTAGGTATCGCAATAGGTCTACCACCTAGTTTTGATATTGCATCTAATATAGGTCCCTGTTCTATACCTGTGAACCCGTATTTTGTACCAGTCCCCGCAATTCCAGGTCCCATACTTATAAATACAGCATCTGCCTTTGCTATTTCTTTAGCTGTTATTAAAGCAGTGTATATATTTATACATTCATAGTCTCCACCAAAAGCATTTCCAAATGTTATTGTAGAGTCTATTAATCCTTTATCCTTTAGTGTAGCTGCATTCATACTGAAATATATAGGAAGTGCAGCACCATCTGTCATTATGTATACTAGTTTTTTGTTTGGATTTAATCTTTTATAAGTCGCTGCAAATGGAGTTAACATACTGTGAAGAGTTCCAACTACAACTGGCATTCCATTAAGTGTTTCAAATTCTTCAAATACATCGTGGTATTTGCTTTCATGATCCTCAACAGAATCAACCCTAACCTGCATAGGAGTATATCTAAGCTTCATTATATGTCCCTGACCTTCTAAATCAGCCTCCATATTGTCTAAGTTAGATATTACATAGTGATATCCACCTGTTCCTAAAGAAAGCTCTACAGCTGTCGTATTTAAAAGCACCTTATCTCCAATATCGACTTTACCTGTCATTTTAGGATAATTATATGCTCTAAATATCTCGCCATTTATTTCAACTCTTATATCGTCAAGCTGTCCATTCTGTTTTTTTATCTCAACTACTTCGCCGATTTTTCTACTCAACATAAATGACTACCTTCCTAATCTGTCCAAGAAATTAAGGACTTTATTTTTTTCTATTATCTTAGTTAGGGAATATTTTTCAGTTAAAATGTGAATAAGAACTAAAAATACTAGCCATCCTATTTTAACATTTATAGAATATCCAAATGCCATAAATATCCCTATTGATATTCCAAGAACATTTGAACCTGCATCTCCCATCATACATTTTGCCTTTAAATCCTGATTAAAGTAAGCAAGCACTGCTGGAACTATTAAGAATGGTAATATTCTAGTAAATCCAGTAAGTGTACCTATCATAACAATCATTATAACTAAATAAACTTTTATAGCTCTACCTGGTCTTAAATCCATTAAGTTCATAAGATTTGTAGAAAGTGCTATTATAAGTGTATTTAAAACTATTTCAGGTATGCTTCTTGTTAGTACTACTGATATTAATAATCCAACAAATCCACCGTAAAGCGCCTTAAATCCACCTGTTGTAAGAGTTCCCTTAAAAAGACTTTTGAAATGTCCTTTTAAACCACTTACATTTCTATTTCCTATTATATCGTCCATTATCCCTGCAAATGACATAGATAAAGCTGCAAATAAGAACATAAATAAATATTTCATGTGTTCTGGATCTCTATCTATATATGCAAGCACCATAGATGATATAACAAGCATTGGAACGAATACTATCCCCATACTTACAGGTATCATATCCTGTTTGTAGTTAGGTCTAACAATTTCGCCTTCTATTAACATTTTTTTGAACATAGGAATTATAAGAAGTGTACCTACAAATCCTACTAATGCAAGTATAAGCATAATGTATATATCTGCCATTACTTAGCACCCCATTCCTTTTTCTTCTGTTTTACAACTTTTTTAATATGGTAATACTGTTTACCTCTGTGGATAAATCCTTTTAAATCTCTTCCAGTTTCATTGTGAGTCATTTCTACTGGAACTTCTTTAATTCTGTATCCCCATTTTAATATGTCTATAGACATACCAACTTCGACACCGTATCCATAAGGTATTGTGTCAAATCTTTCTATTACTTCTTTTTTGAATATTCTCTGACCTGATATACTGGCATTTAATTCAACACCTGTCATTTCATATACAGATTCTTTAGCTAGTCCTTTTACAAGACCTAATCCTCCCTTTTTCTTAGCTCCTGGGAACTGTGCTATTGTTACATCTGCTTCGTCATTGAATACTGGTTTTATTATTTTTATTACTTCTGAAGAACAAGACCCTAAATCTGCATCTAAAAATCCTATTATATCGGCATTTTTTAGAGCTTCTTTTAGACCAAAGTTAAGGGCATATCCCTTACCTCTATTTTTATCAAGTCTAAATACTTTTACCTTTTTGCTGTCTACACTCTTTGCTTCTGACTCAGTATTGTCTGAAGATCCGTCATCGACAACTATTATTTCATTTATTTCATCTATACCAACTATTCCTTCAAGGGTAGCCTTTATTCTGCTACCCTCGTTAAAAGCTGGCATTATTATACTTGTATAATGTTCCATTTTTTTCTCCTTATTTTTCCATTGGGATTAGAGAAGATGCTGTATCTAATCTTCCGAAATTACCTACAAGATTTTCATCCTGTATTAGAGCTACTAAAGAAAGTACTCCTGTTTTTTCATCTATATTATCTACAGTTGCTGCTTTATTTTTAGCATACTGCTCAACATATGAAGTTTTAGCTCCTTTTGACTGTGCTTCAACTACATATTTGTTTTCAGATTTTAATTTTGATACTACAAATTTGTCAAGTTCATTGAACTGTTTTGCTGGATCTGATGATTCTGATGATGCTGATATTACAACAGATGAGAAGTTTGCAATATCTTCACTTTCAGAGTTTAAGTCTATCATTTTTAATTCTTCTAGTGGAGCTAAAGATTCAGCGTTACCTCTTTTTACTATGTCGAATACATAATTCACTACATCTTCAGTTGATTTAAATTTTTCTCCAGTTTTTTCAGCTGCTTCTTTGATTAATTCTTTATCAGTTATTTCTTTATTAAATATTAATTCAAAGGCTACTGAGCCATCATACTGATTTATTATTTCTTTTAATTTGTCTACATTTTCTGTTCTACCATAAGTAGATACAACAGCTACTTTTTTCCCTGATAAAGAGCCAGTCATTAGAGCATCTGCATTTTCATTTACATAAGCCACTAAAGCATTGTATTTTTTATCAGTATTTTTTAAATCTGCTGATATTGTATCATTTTCCTCTTTTATACTGCTGAATTCTTCGTCAAGCTGCTCTATTATCGCTGCCTGCTGTTTATTCATTTCTTCGTTATTGTTTAAATTGAATCCAACAAGTATCCCTATTCCTAAGGCTAGGAATATTGCACCAATTGAAACAATATAGTATTTCATATTTATATGCATAATATTTTCCTCCTGCTAAAAACTACATATTAAGCATTATTCTTAATTTTAGCTGCATAAGCTGTATAAACTGCTGCATTTTTGGCGATAATGATGCCAGTATTAATACTGGGAATAATGCAGTCGCTATTAATGCCCAAATATATTTTATTTTTAATTTACTTCTGTATAAAAGGTTTACACCTTTTGCATCTATAAGCTTCGCACCTATCTTCATTCTAACTAGGAATGTACTCGCCATACCTTTTCTACCTTTTTCAAGGAAGTCTATTATATTAGAATGAGTTCCAAGTGCAACTATAAGCTCAGCATTGTATTCATATGCTATAAGCATAGCTATGTCTTCACTTGTTCCTGGTGCTGGGAATACTACAGCATCAAGCCCTAAATCCTGTACTCTTTTTAGTCCAGGTGCTCTACCATCTGTGTATGCATGTACAACGATTTCTCCAGCTGCCTTTAATGACTCATCGCTTACACTATCCATATCCCCTACAACAACATCTGGTTTATATCCAAATTCCATAAGTGCATCTGCTCCACCATCAACACCTACTAGTATTGGTTTAACCTCTTCAATATAAGAAATCATTGTAGCTAAATCTTCTTTATAGTCCTGTCCTCTTACAACTATAAGTACCTGTTTTCCCTGATATATTGTTTTAACCTTAGGTATTTCAACTTCACCAAGTATAAAACCTTTTTCTTTTTTAGCATATTCTATAGTATTGTCTATAAATCTATCTAGTTCTTCACCTAAGTTATCATACGCTAACTTTATCTGAACAGCTACCTTTTCTCTAGTAAGAACATCGCCTTCCCCTATAAGTTCATCGCCTCTAAATATTTTACCATCTTCTATCAGCAATGTTTCACCTTCAGATACATTATTAAAAAGTTCTTCTCCTACTCTATCTATTATAAGTATGTTGTTTTCTGTTAAAATCCCAGGTCCCTTATTAGGATATCTACCACTTATAGACTCAGCAGCATTTATAACTAATTTGACCTTAGCTTCAACTAAAGAATTTGCTGCAACCTCATCTATATCAACATGGTTGATGACTGCTATCTCACCAGGTTGAATTCTTTTAGCAAGCTTCTTTGTTTTGCGGTCTACCCTTATCGGTGCCTTGACTATCATATCAAACCCTCCAAATTTCATAAAATCACATTATATTATACCATATTTTTTATTTAACCGCTTATTTTTAACATTTTTAGATTTATTTTTTTTTAATTTATTTTTTAGCGATTTCTTTGAAACTTTTGAAATTACATAATCTTAGCTATCTACTTATATATTTTTTAAAATATTTTTTTATTTTTCAATCTGATTTTTTATACAAAAATAGGGAGGTTAGATTTCCTAAACTCCCATAACTATAGCTTTCTTTTTCTTTTTTAACCTATTAATTTTATAACACTTTATACTTTAATGTATTTTACTCATATAAGGACTTATTCTTGTTTTAGAATTTCTTATCTTTTCAGCTGCACAAAATACAAATTCCATATTTGTTGGAATATCATTTTTTGAAAAAATATCACGCCCTAAAATTTGATTAAGTTCCTCATAATCCCTATTCTTTTTTAAATCTTGTATAGCATATCTAATACTTCTCTCTATATTTGTCTTTTCAGTATTATTTTTATTTGCTATAGTTGCAATAGTAGTGCTATCTTCTTTTATATCATACTTTGTATCTCTTAAAAGCTCAATATATATAGATTCCTTTATATACCTATACCCTTTTAGTTTTGAGCGAATACCCAAATAATTTATAAATTCACTTGTATCAATTTCTATTGAACTTATGCAACGTATATCATCAATATCCAACGTTTCATATTGATCCTTTTCTATATACCCGCATATAGTATTATATAAAGGTTTATCAATACACCTCATTTTTATCCCCCATTTCCCATAAGTTTATTGATTATCTTTTATACGTTTTTAAATACAGTTATCTACATTTGTATTCCTCAGCAAGAGAAAGTATTTCCTTTGCATGCTCTATTGTTTTTTCTGTTATCTGTTTTCCAGATATAAGTCTTGAGATTTCTCTTTTTCTTCCATCGCCGTCTAGCTTTTCAACAACTGTAAATGTTCTTTCACCGTCTGTTTTCTTTTCTATGCAATAGTGTGTATCTGCATTTGCAGCAATCTGTGGAAGATGCGTTATACATATAATCTGTTTTTTAGTAGCTATGTCTGATAGCTTTTCACCGACATTTTGTGCGGCAATACCACTTATACCTGTATCTATTTCATCAAATACCAATGTTTCTATCTCATCTGTATCAGCTAAAATAGTTTTAAATGCAAGCATAAATCTCGATATCTCCCCACCTGAAGCAACTTTGGAAATAGGTCTTAAATCCTCTCCAACATTGAAAGAAATCATAAACTCTGCAAAATCTCTTCCTTCTGCTGTAAAATCTCTATCACTAAACTCTGTACAGAATCTTACATTCTTCATATCCATACTATCTAGCTCTTGAATTAGAAGTTCAGACATCTTTTCAGCTTGTTCTTTTCTAATTTTACTTAATACTTCTGATTTTTTATATAATTCTACCTCTATAGATTCTAGCTTTTCCTTTAATCTTTCTTTTTCTTCATCCCTATTTAAAATATCATATAATCTTTTCGAAATTTTTTCATGGAATTTGAAGATATCCTCTATCGTATCTCCATATTTTCTTCTAAGATTATTAATATCATTTAATCTTATTTCTATCTGCTCAAGTTCATATGGCTCAAAATTAATGCTGTCTTTATAATCTCTTATTTCTCCAGATAAATCCTGAAGCTCATACATTATTCTCTCTACTTCATTGTAAATATCCCCTATTTTCTTATCAAAAGACGATATAGAAGATAACTCACTTACAACTCTACCTACTATATCAATAGCATTTATCTCGCTGTTGTGAATTGCTTCATAAGATACATTTAGATTATTGAATATTTTTTCGCTATTTCTAAATACATCTCTCTTCTGTATAAGCTCTTCATATTCATCAGGATTTAAATTTGCAGATTCTATCTCATCTATTTGGAATTTTAATAAATCTATTTCCCTTTGAATTTCCATTTCATCCTTGTTATCGTTCAATCTCAATAGTTCCGACTTAACTTTGGAATACTCAGCATAAAGCTCTTTATACTCCATTTTTGCGTCCATTATTTTCTCTCCAGCAAATGCATCTATGAATTTCAAATGTCTACTAGGATCAAATAATAACTGGTTTTGGTGCTGCCCATGAACATCTATCAAGTAGGATACTATCTCCTTAAGAAGAGATAATTTTATTGTTCTACCATTAACTCTTGCAGTACTTTTCCCATCGGAATATATTACCCTTGTTATTGTAACTACTCCATCTTCCATATCAATATCATTTTCAAACATTATTCTTTTTAGATTTTCATTTTCCGAATAGAAAACTGTTTCTACAAACCCTTTATCAGTTCCCTTTCTTAAAAATGATTTATCATATTTATTTCCAAGACATAAACCCAGTGCATCTATTATTATAGATTTTCCAGACCCTGTTTCTCCTGTTAAAATATTTAAGTTTTTGTCTATAGTGAGCCTTAACTCCTCTACAAGAGCACAATTTTTCATATATATTTCGAGAATCAAACCAATATGTAGTATATAAAAATACTACAAACTCACCTCCCAGCTCACAAATCATATCGATTTCGTGCAAATTTTCCATTTTTAATATTTATTTTATAAAATTTAATTTATACATTTTAGCAAAATAACCCTATATTACGGGTTATTTGCTAAGCTGATGTGATTTTTCAACCACTGTTCTTATATTTTCAAAGTGTTTTTCTCTATCGTAAGTAAATCCTTCATTAGAAGTACATAGGTGTATTAAATATTCTATATTTCCTTCTGGTCCTTTTATAGGTGAGAAATCTAGATTTTTAATAGCAAATCCATTTTCTACAGCAAAGTCAGATATCATTTCTATAACTTCTATATGAGTAGATGTTTCTCTTACGACACCTTTTTTACCTACTTTTTCTCTTCCTGCTTCAAACTGCGGTTTTATAAGCGCAACTATTTCTCCACCATCTCTTAGTAGCTTTTTAGCTACAGGAAGTACTAATTTTAATGATATAAATGATACGTCTATAGAAGCAAAATCAGGGAACTCTTTTAAGTCCTCAGTAGTTACATTTCTTATATTAGTTCTCTCCATGCACACTACTCTCTCATCACTTCTAAGCTTCCATGCTAACTGCCCATATCCGACATCTATAGAGAATACTTTTATAGCTCCATTCTGAAGCATACAATCTGTAAATCCTCCTGTAGAAGCTCCGATATCCATACATATTTTTCCCTCTAATGTAAGATCAAAGTTTTTCATAGCCTTTTCTAGTTTAAGACCACCTCTACTTACATAAGGTATAGGATTTCCCTTAACTTCTATATTTGCATCTTCTTTCACTTCTGTTCCAGCCTTGTCACATCTCTGATTATCTACAAAAACTAATCCAGCCATTATAGCCTTTTTAGCTCTCTCTCTACTTTCAAAGTAACCCTGCTCAACTAGAAGTACATCTATTCTCTTCTTCATATTAATCCTTTCCAGAATTTATACTTTTTATACAATTATAAACTCTAAATTTTTTTAATTCTTTCTGCAATTTTATTCACTGATATTCCAGCTAATTCTTGTAGCTCATCACATCCACCATGCGTAATAAATCTTTCTGGTAATGCTATATTTATCACCTTGTTATTATATTCCTTTTCTGATGCATACTGCAATATCCTGCTTCCAAATCCGCCTACAATTATATTGTCCTCTACAGTAACAATATTTTTATATTTAGAGAAAACTTCATCTAATATTTTTTCATCTACGGGTTTTAAAAATCTAGCATTTACAACTCCTACGCTTATGCCTTCTTTTTCAAGAGATTCAGCTGCTTCAAGAGCATTTTTAACCATATCACCTATCGCTAAAATTACTGTATCTTCTCCTTCTTTTAAAATCTCATATGTACCGACTTTTATTTTTCCATAACATCCCGTATTAAGCTCGTATGAATTTCCTCGAGGATATCTTATAGCACATGGTCCGTCTATTTCTAGTGATAAATCCATCATATACATAAGCTCTTTTGTATCCTTTGGAGCCATAACTGTTATACCAGGTATACTATTTAAGTATGATAAGTCAAACTCACCATGGTGTGTTTCTCCATCATTTCCTACAAGGCCTGCTCTATCTATAAGGAATGTAACATTTTTGCCTGTAATACATACATCGTGTAAAACCTGATCATACCCTCTCTGAAGGAATGATGAATACACAGCAAAATAAGGTTTCATTCCATTTTTCGCAAGACCTGCCGAAAATGCAACTGCATGCTGTTCAGCAATACCAACATCGTAATATCTATTTGGATGATTTTTTTCAAATATATTTAATCCTGTTCCTGATGGCATAGCAGCAGTTATAGCTACTATTCTGTCATCTACACATGCCATTTGAGATAATTTTTCTCCTACAGCTGCAGATATGCTCTTTTTACCAGAAGGCTGTACACCTTCTCTAATATCAAACTTAGAAACGCCATGATATTTATCTGGATGTTCCTCAGCATATCTATATCCTTTCCCCTTCTTTGTAATTACATGAAGAAGCATAGGACCTTTTCTTTCCTTTGCATTTTTTAGACACGCTATTAAATCACTTATATTATGCCCATCTATAGGTCCATAGTATTTAACACCTATAGAGTCAAAAAATGCACATTCTTGTGGCACAAAGCTATACATTATAGTATCTGTAAGTCTACTTGCAGCTCTTGATATCTGTCCGCCTGTACTAGTCATATTTAAAATTCTATCTACTTCGCCTTTCATTTTATGGACTTTAGAATTTCTAATTAAACTAGACATATATGTAGACATACCACCTACATTTTTATCTATAGACATTTCATTGTCATTTAAAATGATAATCATATCATTTTTTATATATCCAAGCTGATTTATAGCCTCAAGAGCCATACCACCAGTTATAGAGCCATCCCCTATAACCGCTATGACACTTCCATCCTCACCTTTTATATCTCTTGCACATGCAAGTCCAACTGCTGTTGATATAGAAGTAGAACTATGACCAGTGTCTATTATATCGTGACAACTTTCTTTTTCTTTAGGGAATCCACTCATTCCATCAAGTTGTCTTAATGTGTTAAATTTATCTTTTCTTCCTGTAATAATCTTATGTACGTATGACTGATGCCCAACATCCCATACTATTTTATCTTTCGGACTATCAAACACTTTATGTAGTGCCAATGTCAATTCAACTACCCCTAAATTAGACGCCAAGTGTCCACCTGTTTTTGATACAGATCTCACTAAAAACTTTCTAATATCTTTTGCAAGAAGATCTAACTCCTCTATGCTCATATTTTTTATATCTTTAGGAGAGTTTACTTTATCCAAATATTTGTACATTATTCTCACCCCTACTTTATTAGATAAGTACAAGTGCCACTATTATCCCTAATATAGCACCACCTAAAACCTCAAAAGGCGTATGTCCAATAAGCTCCTTCAATTTTTCATTCTGTATTATTTTTCCATGCTGAAGGTCTTCCAACATCTGATTTAATATTGTCGCCTGTTTTCCAACAGCTCTTCTAACTCCAGCCGCATCGTACATTACAATAGCAGCAAAAACCACAGCTATTGCAAAGTTTGTAGAGTGGAATCCATCTACTAGACCCACAACAGTAGCTAGGCTCGTTACAAATGAAGTATGAGAACTAGGCATTCCTCCAGATGTAGTTATTCTTTTTATATCAATTCTTTTTTCTTTTCCTGTAAATATTTTTATAAATTGGGCAAGAAAACAAGCTATTATACTTATCGCCAATGCTCCATTGTGTGAAAATTCCATAAGGTATTTCATAATATACCTCCTTATAAAAATTAATGATCTCTAGATAATATATAATCAGCTAAACCATCTAGGAATCCTGTATCATCAGTTACCTTTGATATACTTCTTTTAGCATCCTCAATTAATTCTGTAGCTATTTCTCTAGATTTTTCAAGTCCCATTAAAGATGGATATGTAGATTTATTATTCTCTATATCACTTCCAACATGTTTTCCTAGCTTAGCTTCATCACCTACTATGTCTAGTATGTCGTCAACTATCTGGAACGCTAACCCTATTTTATTTGCATAATCTGTTATAAGTTCCATCTGTTTTTCATCAGCTCCACCTATAGCAGCTCCTGCTCTCATACATCCAACCATCATGGCTGCAGTCTTATTTTCGTGTATGTAGTCTAATTTTTCTTTAGGTATCTGCATATTTTCACTCTGAACATCTACTACCTGTCCACCTACCATACCGTAGATACCAGCTCCTTTTGCTATTTCATATGTAGCTCTTAAATATCTTTCTGGATTTTCTTTTCCTATAGATTCTTTAAGCATTGTTTCATACGCAAAGTTAAGAAGTGCATCTCCTGCAAGTATTGCCATAGCCTCACCAAATACTTTATGATTTGTAGCTCTACCTCTTCTTAAATCATCATTATCAAGCGCAGGAAGGTCATCATGTATTAGAGAATATGTATGTATCATCTCTATAGCTGCTGCAAATGGAATTGCATTGTCTGTATCTCCACCAACTATTCTACAAGCTTCAAGAGTAAGAACTGGTCTTAATCTTTTTCCTCCTGAGCTTAAACTATAATTCATGGCTTCCATTATAGTTTTCTGATAACCAACTTCTTCTGGCATATACTTTTTGATAATTTCTTCAGCATAATTAGCTCTTATTTTTAATTCTTCTTTAAAGTCCATTTTTATTTCCTCCTAAACAAACTATTTTTCAAAATCTTCTTCTAATCCTAATTCATTGAACTTTTTAACTTTCATTTCAGCCTCATCTAAAAGCGCCTTGCATCTTCTATATAAAGCTACCCCTTCTTCGTACATCTCAAGTGATTTATCAAGTCCTGTACTCTTATCCTCTAAGGCTCTTAAAACTTCCTCTAATCTTGAATACGCTTGTTCATAAGTCATATTTTCTATATTGCTCATCGGATTACCTCTCAATTTAAATTATTTCTTTTCTATAGAATTTACAGTACAGTCTGCATTTCCATCGCTCATCATAATACTCAAAGACTCACCAACATTTATGTCTTCTGTACTGTTGACTGTTTTTCCTTCTTTTTGTACCATACAGTATCCTCTATCTATCGTAGCTAATGGACTTAAGCTATGTAGTAAAGCTCCTGTATTTCTCATATTTTCTTTCTTACTGCTCATAATCTGTTCCATACTATTAACCATATTCACAGATGCAGTATCTAATCTATATTTTTCAATATCTATTTTATTAGATATGCTATTTTCAATTCTATTAGATATAACCTTTAAATTATTTTTACCCTCTTTTATAACTTCATTCTTAACAATAGAACAAATTTCTAAAAAATTATTTTCTAGCTGGTACTTTTCTTTTTCTATCTTAGACTCTATACCTCTAGTCAATTTATTCGAAATTAATTCTAAATTATTCTTTCCAGATTTTATAACATCATTTTTTACAATGGTACATATAGAATTAAAAGTATTATCAGCTTTATTTCTATCTCTCTCTATAACTGCAGACATATTGTTTTTTAGCTGGCTTTTACAATTATCTAGTCTATATAACACTTCATTCAAATCTGGCACTGCAATTTCTGCCGCTGCAGAAGGTGTTGGCGCTCTCATATCTGATACAAAATCGCAAATCGTATAGTCCACTTCATGTCCAACTGCAGAAATTATAGGTATATCTGATGCAAATATAGCTCTTGCCACCTTTTCTTCGTTAAAAGACCAAAGTTCTTCAAGTGAACCACCACCTCTACCAACTATCATGGTGTCTACATTCTGCATCTTGTTGAAAAATTCTATCCCCTTTACAATTTCATCCGCAGAATTTGCTCCCTGCACAGCAACTGGGTACAAATACACATTAACCTTAGGAAATCTTCTTCTAACAACATTTATTATATCTCTAATTACTGCACCTGTTTGTGATGTTACAACACCTATACTTTTGGGCATATAAGGTATTTTTTTCTTAAACCTCGGATCAAATAGCCCTTCCCGGTTTAACTTTTTCTTCAATCTTTCAAATTCTATATGAAGGTTACCTACTCCATCTTTTTCTACTTTTCGTATATATAACTGATAAGCTCCATCTCTTTCGTATACCGATATATATCCATTTGCAACTATTTTCATTCCATCTTCTAGCTGTAATGACTTGTCGTAATTCCCCTTAAAAATTACACATTTCATCTTAGATGTTTCATCTTTTAATGTTAAATATACATGTCCGCTAGAATTTATCTTAAAGTTGGAAATCTCTCCTCTAACCTTTAAGTTGTATAATATTGGATCATTAGATAAAACTTTCTTTATATATGAATTTGCCTCGCTTATTTCAAGTGCTCTAATTTCCATATTTAATTCTCCTAAATAATTATCTAAATTATATTACAAAATTATCTAATCCTATTATAGCACAACCACATGCATTATCTGACGAGTATGCACCATCTGTAAAGAAACTGTTAATATTATTTCTCTGAAGTTTTTTCGACAACTTTTCTGAAATATATTTACTAGATGCAACTCCCCCTACAAAAACAACATCTTCTATATTGTATTTATCACATACAAATCTTAATGCTTTATCTAAGCTTTTTATAGCTGCATTCATGACAGCCTTAGAAACATAGTACTTGTCCTTTTCTTCCATTAGTTTGTACACCTGGTTCTCTAATCCAGATATATTCATATATCCGTCTTTTACAGATGTTTTTAGTCCACTCGCAACTTCTTCCTTACATAAAAGTGCATTTTCATCTACATACTTTCCTGCTGGGAAATCATATCCCATCTTTACACCTACTCTATCTATCAACTGCCCAAAGCTTATATCCTTTGTTCCACCTACTATCTCCGTCTTATATCCTTTATCACCTTTTTCAGTAAGTAGAATTTCCATAGTCCCACCAGACATATGTACAGATATAAATCTTTCTAAATCTTCTTTGTCGCAGCCATAAAGAGATGCCGCTATATGATTTTCTTGATGTGTAGTTTCTAGCATCTCGCAGTCAAATATAGCCGCCATTGTCTTTGCAAAATTCTTTCCAACCTCAAAAACAGGCATATATGACTCCTCTACATCTCTAGGTTTAGCCGATGCACAAATCATTTCTACCTTATACCCTTTTTTATGGATATGTTTTTTTAATCTTTCCGAAATATCTCCAAAATTTTTAATATGCTGAAAAACGGCATCGCTCTGTCTAAGCCCACGCTCTCCATTTTTTACATTTAGCATTATCTTTTCATTAAATACTATTTCTCTATTTAAAGTTATAGCTGCTATAGAAGTTGTATAGCAGCTAGTATCAATCCCTATTATTATTCGATTATTTTCTGTCATTTAAGTAACTACCTAAAACCCCATTTATGAATTTTGGAGATTTATCATCGCAGTACATTTTTGCCATTTCTATAGCTTCATTTATAGATACTTTTTCTGGTATGCTATCTATAAATCCTATTTCAGCTATTGCAAGTCTTAATATTGCAACGTCTACTTTTGGCATTGTCATTATAGACCATCCTTTAGCATATTTATCTATTGCTTCGTCTATTTCTTCGTGTTTTTCTTCGTATATTTTACAAACATTAGACACATAATCTAGGTTTAAATAGTTTTCTAGATCTATTTCTTCTTCAGTTTCCATAGATTCGTGTACATCGCTATCATTTGAGCTCTGAAGTTTTAATTCTTCAAATCTATTAACTATATACTCCTCGTTACCTACTAAAAATTCCTTTACCTTGTTTTCTAAATCCGATAAATCGTCTTTTACAACATCTAAGTTGTATATGAATTTCATCATATATTCTCTTGATGTTACTGTCTTCACTCTATTGAATCCCATAAATTTCCTCCTAAATTTTTTCCGCACTATTTTTTTAGTATATTTATTTATTAAATCAAATTTTTCCGTTTAATTCAATAAATTTTTTCAATTTACAAAAATATTTTGTCGCTCAAAAAACCCTCTGAAAAATCAGAGGGTATCCATTAATTTTTCTTAGCTTCTTCTTTATCTTTTTTGAAACTTACACCCTGAACATGTATGTTTACCTGAGATACGTCTAGCCCTGTCATTGTTTCAACAGCGTTTTTAACATTTTCCTGTACTTTAAACGCTACATCTGGTATAGCAAATCCAAATTTAACAACTACCATAATGTCTACAGTTACAACTTCTTCTTCTAGCTGTATTTTTACTCCATTATTTTTTAATAATTTATCTGCTATGCTCTGAGAAGATTCAACACCTTCAACTTCTAAAGCTGCTATCCATGCTATTGTAGAAACAACTTCATTAGATATTTTTATCTGTCCACAATTATTATTTTCCATCATTTTATATTTACCTCCCATGTATTAGGTATTATTTCCGCAATTATTTAAAAGCACTTATAGATATAATAATACCAAATTGAAAGAAACAATGCAATAACGTAATATTTTTAGCAAAAGAAAAGACAAGATAATAACCAATCTTTACGCTATACTAAAATACTTAAAAATAATGGTTACTTCTCTTGTCTATATTTTTATGTTATCCAATAAAGTTAGAAAACTTTTTAGCGAAATTTTTTCTATTCGTATTTTTTTAATACTATAGTAGCATTATGTCCGCCAAATCCAAGCGAGTTGCTTAGAGCGTAATTTATAGTTCTTTCTTTACCTTTATTTGGAGTGTAATCTAAATCCATTCCCTCTCCAGGATTTTCTAAGTTTATAGTAGGTGGCACAAAGTTGTTCTTTATAGCAAGTGCGCATACTATAGCCTCTATTGCACCAGATGCACCAAGAAGATGTCCTGTCATAGATTTTGTAGAAGATATAGAAACATTTTTAGCATTTTCACCAAATACTGATTTAATCGCCATAGTTTCATATAAATCATTGTAATATGTAGAAGTACCATGTGCATTTATATAGTCTATTTTTTCTGGCTCTATACCTGCATCGTTTATAGCCATCTGCATTGATCTAGCTGCACCTTCTCCATTTTCAGCAGGAGTAGTTATATGATATGCATCAGAAGTCATTCCATATCCTACTATTTCAGCATATATTTTTGCGTTTCTTTTTATAGCACTTTCTAATTCTTCTAATATTAATATTCCACATCCTTCTCCCATTACAAATCCATCCCTGTCTTTGTCAAATGGTCTTGATGCCTTCTGAGGGTTGTCATTGTTGGTAGACATAGCCTTCATATTACAGAACCCAGCCACAGCAAACTCAGCTACAGCAGCTTCTGTTCCCCCAGCTATCATAATATCTGCATCTCCTCTTTGGATTATCTTAAAAGCATCTCCTACAGAGTTTGTTCCGGATGCACATGCTGTACATATATTAGTACTTGGTCCTTTTGCACCAAATTCTATAGCTACCTGTCCTGCAGCCATATTTCCTATCATCATAGGTATGAAGAATGGGCTAACTCTTCTATTTCCTTTTTCAAGAAGGTTTTTGTGCTGAGCTTCTATTGTTTCAACTCCACCAATTCCTGTACCTATTACAGTACCCATTCTATTTCCATCTATATTGTTTAAATCTAACTCAGAGTCTGCAACAGCTAGCTTAGAAGCTACCATTGCAAACTGAGTAAATCTATCCATTTTTTTAAGTTCTTTTTTACTTATATAATCTTCTGGTGTAAAATCTTTTACCTCACCTGCTATCTGTGTCTGGTAATTTGTATAATCAAATCTAGTTATCTTATCTATGCCTGATACACCACTTTTTATATTTACCCAGAAATCGTCTTTCCCTGTTCCAACCGGAGTTACGCATCCTAAACCAGTTATAACAACTCTTTTTTTCATAATTTCCTCCAATTTTCAATCTATCTTAGATTTACTATTCTTTTTTATGAAAATTTATTATTTATTAGCTTCTATATATTTAACTATATCGCCTATTGATTTGAATTCTTCAGCTGCTGTATCTGGTATTTCCATATCGAATTCATCTTCTAAAGACATTATTATTTCTACAGCGTCTAATGAATCTGCTTCTAAGTCATTCATTAAAGAAGTTTCCATTGTTATTCCTTCGTTTTCAACACCTAACTGATCTACTATTATTTCTACTACTTTATCAAACATTTTAATTTCCTCCATAATTACCTTTTTAAATTTTTAATTTTTTAGTTTAGTTTTCTATTTTGAGTTTTTATATTTTAAATTTAATTTTGTTTTAATAGTCTTTAAAACTTTTAATTAAATTTACATAACCATTCCACCGTCTACGTTAATAACCTGACCTGTTATATAACTAGACATATCACTTGCTAAGAATAGAGCAGTATCTGCTATATTTTCAGCATTTCCTATACATTTTTTAGGAATTTGCTCAAGCATTTTCCCTTTAACATCATCTGATAAGACATCTGTCATATCTGTTTCTATAAATCCTGGTGCTATAGCATTTACATTTATATTTCTTGAAGCTAATTCTTTAGCTACAGCTTTAGTAAATCCTATTACACCAGCTTTAGATGCGCAGTAGTTTGCCTGTCCAGCATTTCCTACAACACCTACTACAGAAGACATATTTATTACTCTTCCGTATTTTTTCTTCATCATAAACTTAGTGGCAACTTTAGTTACATTGAAAACCCCTTTTAAGTTTATGTCTATTACCTTATCAAAGTCTTCTTCCTTCATTCTCATAAGCAATCCGTCTTTTGTTATTCCAGCGTTGTTTACAAGAATATCTATCTTTCCAAATTCAGCTACTACATCTTCAACCATTTTAGTAGCATTTTCAAAATCCGAAACATCACATTTGATTATTTTGCAAGTTTTTCCTAATGCTTCTATTTCTTTGCTAACTTCTAGTGCAGCTTCTTCATTTGATGTATAGTTTATAGCAACATCTGCTCCATTTTCAGCAAATGCAATAGCTATTGCTCTCCCTATACCTCTTGAGCCTCCAGTGACAAGCACTGACTTTCCTTCAAAATTTAGTTTATTAGTTGCCATTGGCTTCACCTCCAATTGACTCGATAAATGCATTTACATCAGCCGCTGTATCTATATTTATTATTTCTACATCAGCTTTTTTCTTAGATGCTATTTTTTTAATAAAAGCTCTAAGTGTTTTCTCTGGTCCTATTTCTATAAATCTATCAAAACCTTCATCGATTAATTTAGATATAGAATCTTCCCAAAGAACTGAGCTATATACCTGTTTCATAAGTATAGATTTTATTTCATCTGGATCTTTGTGTATGCTTGCATCTACATTAGATACAACATCAACACTTGGCTCTTTCATATCGACTTTATCTAATTCTAGTTTTAATTTTTCTCCAGCTCCCTTTAAAAGTGAAGAATGGAATGGACCACTTACGTCTAGCATAATTGCTCTTTTAGCTCCATTTTCTTTTAAAAGAACTGCTGCTTCTTCTACAGCTGCTTTTTCACCAGATATTACTATCTGTGCTGGTGAATTGTAATTTGCAATCTCAACTGTACCTGATTCTAATTTGAGAATACACTCTTCTATAAGTTCTCTATTTGCTCCTATTACAGCGCACATTGCACCTTCTCCATCTGCAACTTCATTGCTCATTATGAGTCCTCTTTTTCTAACAAGAGATACTGCATCTCTAAAATCCATTGCATTTGCAGCAGTTAGAGCACTATACTCTCCAAGAGATAATCCTAAACAAGCATCGTATTTAAAGCTTTCATATTTAGATAATATTTCCATTATAGCCATACTATGTGTTAGAAGTGCTGGCTGTGTGTTTTCTGTCTTAGAAAGTAAATCCTTATACTCATCATTGTGCATCATGCTTATTAAATCAAAATCTAATATAGAATTTGCTTCATCTATAACCTTTTTTGCATCTTCAAAGCTCTCGTATAAGTCCTTTGCCATTCCAGTATACTGAGCTCCCTGTCCAGGAAATACTAGGGCTGTCTTACTCATATCTAATCCCTCCTAAAATATTCCCGGCATTATATCTAAAGCCTGTTTTGAAATTTCTTCTACTATTTCTTTACATGGTTTGATTTCTCTAACCATTGCTGCACTTTGTCCTGCCATAAAAGATCCACCATCTTTATCGCCTTCTACAACTGCTAATCTAAGTGCACCTGCTCCTAATTTTTCTAATTCTTCAGGAGATGCTCCTTCTTTTTCCATTTTTAAGAATTTTTTAGCTAATTTATTTTTTAGAGTTCTAACTGGATGTCCTGTTGGTCTTCCTGTTACAACTGCATCTCTATCTTTAGCCTTTAATACCGCATCTTTATAATTCTGATGTATGTTACATTCCTCAGAACATATAAATCTAGTACCTATCTGAACTCCTTCTGCACCTAGTGCAAATGAAGCAGCTATTCCTCTACCATCTGCTACACCACCAGCTGCTATAACTGGTATGTTTAAAGCTTCTGCAACCTGAGGAACTAGTACCATAGTTGTAAGTTCTCCTATATGTCCTCCAGCTTCTGTACCTTCAGCTATTACAGCATCAGCACCTAGTTTTTCCATTCTCTGTGCTAAAGCTACTGTAGGAACAACAGGAATTACTTTTATTCCAGCTTCTTTTAATCTATCCATGTATTTAGCTGGATTTCCAGCACCAGTTGTTATCCCTGCTGGTTTTTCTTCTATTATTAAATCTATAACCTCATCAGCATTTGGAGACATTAACATTACATTTACTCCAAAAGGCTTATCAGTTAATCTTCTACAATTATCAATTTCTTTTTTAACTATATCAGCAGTAGCACTACCAGTTCCTATTATCCCAAATCCACCAGCATTTGATACAGCAGCAGCTAAATTTGAATCAGCTACCCAAGCCATACCACCCTGGATTATAGGGTATTTTACATTTAGTATTTCACAGATTCTATTCATAAATCCTCCTATATACTCCACTCTACAACAGAAGCGCCCCAAGTAAGACCACCACCAAATCCAACAAGTACTACTTTATCGCCTTTTTTAACCTTTCCTTCTCTAAATGCCTCATCTATAGCAACAGGAACAGATGCAGACGACATATTTCCGTATCTTGTTAAATTTACATATACCTTATCTTTTTCTAATTTTAATCTTTTTGCCGACGACTCTATTATTCTTATGTTCGCCTGATGTGGTATAAGAAAATCTATATCTTCAAGAGTTAGATTTGCAGCTTCTACAGCATTTACTGATTCATCAGCCATTTTTCTAACAGCAAACTTAAACACATCATTTCCTGCCATCTGAACTGTATGAAGCTTATTTCTAACACTTTCTTCACCTGCTTTTATTCTGGATCCTCCAGCAGGTATTTTAAGATAATCTTTACCAGAACCATCCGCACCATTAGTAATAGATAGGATACCACCATTTTCTACAGCTGAGATAACAGCAGCACCTGCTCCATCTCCAAATAGAACCGCTGTAGATCTATCGTCGTAATTTATAACACTAGATAAAGTTTCTGCTCCTATTATCAGTACGTTTTTATATGCTCCTGATTCTACAAACCGTTTCGCAATATTCATAGCATATAAAAAACCAGAACAAGCAGCTGCTAAATCAAATGCCGCAGCATTTACTGCTCCGATATTTTCCTGAACAATACAAGCAGTAGCTGGAAGAGGGCTGTCTGGAGTAATAGTTGCAAGGATTATCATATCTACATCTTTTGGCTCAAGTTTTGCACATTCTAATGCTTTTAATGCAGCTTTTGATGCAGTATCTGACGTTGCCTCTCCTTCTGCAACCTTTCTTCTCTCAGAAATTCCTGTTCTCGTCCTTATCCACTCATCTGACGTGTCCATTATCTTTTCTAAATCGAAGTTGGTTACTATATTCTCTGGAACATAGCTTCCAACTCCTACAATACCTGCTTTTATATCCATATTTCCTATTCTCCCATAGTGATTTTATTCTTCATCACCGCTGGCTTCTTCTTCCTTCTTAGAATACTCATTTATGAATTCTTTTATATCCTCAACAACATTTCCTTCAGCAAATTTAATAGCCTGTCTAACAGCATTTTTTATTGCTTTGGCATCAGAGCTTCCATGAGCTTTTATAACTCCACCTTTAACTCCTAGTAGAGGTGCTCCTCCGTATTCTGAGTAATCCATATATGCTTTTAATTTTCTAAGATCATCCTTAATTAAAAGAGCTCCAAGCTTTCCTTTTGTACTAGACATAAGAGTTTCTTTTATTAATCCCATAAGCGAAAGGGCTATACCCTCAGCGGATTTTAGAAGTATATTTCCAGTAAATCCATCACAAACTATAATATCTGTTTTATCATTTATAACATCTCTGGCTTCTACGTTTCCTATAAAGTTTAAATCAAGCCCTTTTAATTCTTCATATGCTTTCTTAACTAGGTCGTTACCTTTACCTTCTTCTGCACCGACATTAGCAACTGCTACTCTAGGTTTTTCTATACCTAAAACTTTTTTAGAATATATATCTGACATTGCAGCAAATTCAACTAAGTTTCTTGGCTTACAGTCTGCATTTGCACCACCGTCAGCTATTATTGTCATTCCTTTTTTAACATTAGGTATTGCTGGACAAAGGCAAGGTCTATCTATACCTTTTATTCTTCCAACAACGAAAAGTCCTCCTGCAAGAAGTGCACCAGTATTTCCAGCTGAAACAACAGCCTCTGCTTTTCCTTCTTTGACCATTCTTAAAGCTACTACCATAGAAGAATCTTTCTTGCTTCTTATCGCCTTTACAGGTTTGTCTTCATTTTCAACTACTTCTGTTGTGTGTATTATTTCAA
>Oklahoma_p2__coassemble_457_pt1 | contig 35775 bp, 34 predicted proteins | sample Oklahoma_p2__metabat2_high_PE_021 | metagenome-assembled genome bin Oklahoma_p2
TTATTTTTATAAGCCTCTTTTTTTAAATTAGAGGTGAAATTATGGAAAATCAAATAGATAATTTTGTAAAAAATGCCTATATAAGTGCGTTTGATACAGATAGTGATATAATAAAAATGTTAATGCTTGTAAATACAAAATGTCTAATAGATGATTTTAAGCAGAGATATTTATTTGTAGATAATAATAGACTTAGAGATGAGCTTAGATATTATAAGTTTTATGGAGCTGAGTACAATGGTGAAAATCTTTTAAATATTTTTCTTCCGGTAATATTGGGAAATAATGCTGGAGAAAAATGTGATAAAGAGCTTGTTGAACTTGTAAAAAAATATGTTATGTACTTTAAAATTGAAAATAAGTATAGCGAATATTTAATTGCAACGTTGATTTACAGTGAATTAATTCATAGTTTATTAAAAAATCCATCTATTGAGTATGATGAGATAATGGACATGATAAAAGAAAGAGTGATTTCTTTAAATATAGATATGGAAAAATCTAATGTAGTAAAATTCCAGATGTACAGAATTGGTCTTATAAAGACTATAGATGAGTATAAAGATGGAAAGAGAAATTCTAGTAGTGATATATGCTCAGGATTACTTGATGCTATTTTTGATATATATGTTGAAGATAGAGATGAAAAGTATGATATAGATTCAATAAAAAAAGTCCTATTCTCGCTATTAGGTCAAAAGATTTCAACGGAAATAGAGAATATAGACTTTGTGGATTCCATGGCTGAATATACTGTAAAACTTAAAAAATATAAAATTAATAAAAAAGAGTATCATGCTAAGGCAAATCCTCTGGAAATTATTTCGTTAAATGAGGGTGATTCGATTCAAGACCCTATATTAAACAAGCTTACAGTAAAATCAAAGATTATAAATGGAAATTTATTAAAAATAAATGTGCAAGCTAAATCAGGAGAGTACTGCTTTAGATTTGCTAAAAAATCTTAATTAGAATTATTCTGATTTAGATTCGATATAAGAAAGAAATTCTTCTTCAGTTGTTTCAGTAAGGAAACAAAGCTCTTTTACAAGATTATTTCTAAGATCGCCAAATACATTTAGTTTAGTATTTTCGTTAGTGTATTCAAGGGCTTTTATTATAAGAAGAAGATCTTGAACAGATAAATCATTAAGTGAGACTTTTTCGAATTTTTCCATGATAGCTATCCTTTCTGTCAAAATAGACGATTATAATATATTACCTACAATTATTATAATAATAAAATAAAGAACAAAATACAAGGAAAGATGAGAATGTTGCAATATTAAACTGAAATAGATGAAAATATTGCAAAAATAAATATAAAAAGAATTTTGGAGGGTGATTTTTTGAAGATATTACTTACAACCCTTAACTCTAAATTTATTCATACAAATTTAGCGATAAGATATTTAAAAGAATTTGCAAAAGATGTACAGGAAACAGAAATAAGAGAATATACGATAAATAATCAGGCAGATTATATTTTAAAAGATATATACAAAGGTGGATATGATGCTGTATTTTTCTCAGTATATATTTGGAATGTTGTAGATATAATGAGCCTTTGCGAAAATTTAAAAAAGGTTATGCCTAATTTAATAATAGGTTTAGGTGGACCTGAGGTTAGTTACGACAGCGAAAACTTAATGAAAGAGCATAAATTTATAGACTATATTCTTTATGGCGAGGGTGAGGTTACATTTAGAGATGTTTGCTTAATGTTAAACGGCAAAATGAATGCAGCTGATATAAAAGGTCTTGTTTGGAGAGATGGAGAAAAAGTTGTAGTTAATGAAGAAAGACCTTATCTACAGGACTTAGACTTAATACCTAGTCCATACGATAATATGGATCCTAAAGAATACGAAAATAGAATAGTTTACTATGAATCTTCAAGAGGATGTCCATTTAACTGTCAGTACTGCCTATCATCAGCAATTAAAGGTCTTAGATATTTTAGCTTGGATAGAGTTAAAAAAGATTTAAAAAATCTTATAGATGCTAGAGTTGCACAGATAAAGTTTATAGATAGAACATTTAATGCTAAGAAAAAAACAGCTATGGATATAATGAAATTCCTTATGGAAAATGATAATGGATTTACGACATATCATTTTGAGGTAACTGCTCATTTAATTGACGATGAGATGTTGGAATTCTTAAAAGACTGTAAGCCAGGTTTATTCCAATTTGAAATAGGTGTTCAGTCTACAGACCAAAATGTACTTGAGGCATGTGGAAGAAAAGACGATTTTGTAAAATTATCTAAAGTTGTAAAACAGATAGAATCTTATAAAAATATACATCAGCACTTAGATTTAATAGCAGGTTTACCTTATGAAGGGTATAAAGGATTTGAAAAATCTTTTAATGATGTATATAACTTAGGAATAGAGCAGCTTCAGCTAGGATTTTTAAAGATGATTAAGGGAACTGGAATAAGAAAAATGGCTGATATGCATGGTTTTGAATATAAATCATATCCTCCGTATGAGGTGTTATCTAATAAATATATTTCTTATGGGGAAATATTAAAACTAAAAGATATCGAGGAAATGGTTGAAAGATACTACAACTCAGGAAACTTTAGAATGTCTATGGAATTTATTGTAAAGAGATATTATAGAGAATCTCCATTTAAATTCTACGAAGAATTTGCTGAGTACCACGACTCAAATGGATATTTTGATGCGGGCCAGGGAAAAAATCAGAACTACAAAATTTTATTAGATTTCTATGAAGAAAAAATTGGAGAGGATATAGAATTGTTTAGAGATATTCTAAAATACGATTATGTATCTCTTGGAAAAACTAGCAATGTACCAGATTTCTTTGTTAGAAATTATCCTGAGGACTTTAAAAATAGATGCCATGTATTCCTTCAGGATGACGAAAATGTTAAGAAGTATATTCCAAAACACTTCGATACTCCAGCTAAAATGATAATAAAATATGTACAGTTTGAGCCATTTAGATATGATGTAGAGGCATTAAAAGAAAATATTATGATAAATCCTGAAAAGATTGACAATATAGTGATGTTCGATTATGATATTTCAAAGATATTTGAAAAATCTCTATCCTATAGAGTGGAAATTTAGTTGAATATACAAAAAAGGAAAGGTGAATAAATATGAAATATAAAATAGAAAAATACCTTCTTAAAAAAACAGATGAGCTTGCTTTTATAACTCTTAAAGCAGACGGGGATTTCAAAATAAAAGGATACGATATTCCAGCAGAAGGGCTTGACGTTCCAATAAAAAATGAGGTTCTTGTAAAAGGAATAAAAGACAAAACTGCTCAGGAAAGCTTAAACTCTATGTCTATAGCAGATGCAATGATTTATATAATGGGGATAGATTCTACATTCAAATACAATGAAGAATACGATAAATTTATAGAAGCACTTGCTAAGGGATTAGATTTAGATTTAAAAGCATATATGGGATATATGTCTAATAAATACTTTGAAATAGGTGAGTACACTGATTCATTAATATACATGAAATCATTAGTAAATAAATACCCAGAAGATGTAAATGGGCTATATCATTATGCTATAATCTGTCAGCAGATAGCAGAACAGTACAAAAAAGATGAAGATGCAAAAGCAGTAAATGACTTTTTACTTGATGCACTTGATAAATTAGAAAGAGTAATAAATATAGATCCAAACTTTGGTCTAGCTTATTATCAGTTAGGATATCATTACTACAATCAGGACCAGTATATAAAATCTAAATTAACTTGGGAAGAAGCTTTAAAATTAGACTTAGATGATGATATAGTAGCCGAAATTCAAGATAATTTAGGTAAGATGGACTATAAAGTTCAGTATGAAGAAGGGTATACTCTAGTTCTTTCTGGAAAATGTGAAGAAGGATTAGAAAAACTTCTTCCATTAGAAGATGAATTCCCAGATTGGTGGAACTTATTATTTATGATAGCGCTTGGATATAAAGGTATGGCTGATATTGAAAATGCCCAGAAATACTTTGAAAAAATATTAGTGTTAAGACCAACTCAGGTTGATACTCTTGTTGAAATGGGACTTTTAGAAGCTCAGAAATACAACCTTGAAGGAGCTATAGAGTACTTTGAAAAGGCTGCTAAGCTTAGAAAAGAAGACCCAGAGATACTTTGTAATCTAGGAATGGCATATTTCAACAATGGAAATATGGATGATGCAGCTTACTACATAGAAAGAGCTTATGAACTTGATCCAATGGATGAGGTTACAAATGCTTGTTTAAGAGAATTAAATAAATATAGATAAAAAATAGTGAGAATAAAAAATAACTATACTCGTTTCCTGGCTTCAGCTACGGCGTAGCCTACGCTTGCAGATAGTCAACGAGTTATAGTTATTTTTTTATTCTCATTTTTTATCTATGTTTATTGTTAATTCTCTTGTACAATCAATTTGTATAATGAGAGTAGGAAATATTTATAAATCCTGAAAATGTTTAATCATTTTTGAGTTTTATAAATAAATCATCGTATATTTTTTCTTGTAATTTACTTATTTACGAAAAAGTTATAAACTTATATTAGTAGAATTTTTTTAGGGAGAGGGTAGAGATTTTGGAAAAGGCTAAGAATAGTGAGAGAGTGAGTTTGTTTAGGCTTATTAGGTTGTTTGCAGGATTTTTTATAGGTGCTACAGGTACGGTATTTATGATAAATGCAAATATTGGTGTTGCACCATGGGATGTGTTGCATATAGGTATTTCACAGATGTTTGGAATTACTATAGGGCAGGCGTCTATTATGGTTTCTCTGTTGGTTATAATTTTGGACCAGATATCTGGAGAGTATATTGGATGGGGAACTGTTTTAAATATGATATTTTTTGGATTGTTCATAGATTTAATAATGTACTTAGATTTTGTTCCTCATACTAGTGGATTTTTAATGAGTGTTTCAATGGTAATAATAGGTCTTACACTGCTTTCTATATGTATGTGGTGGTATATAGGAGCTGGAATGGGCTCAGGGCCTAGAGATGGTATGATGCTTTTATTCCATAGAAGAACAGGAAAACCTATTGGACTTATAAGAAGTTGTATAGAAGTAATAGTATTAATTATAGGGTACTTCCTTGGAGGACCTGTTGGAGTAGGGACTCTTTTAAGTGCATTTGGAATGGGTGTTGTTATGCGGATTGTTTTTAAAATAGTAAACTTTGATGCAAAAGAAGTAAAACATCAGTATATAGAATTTTTAATTTCTAAGGAAAAAAGAGAGAATATAGGATAAAATATTTTTAAAATATTTATTATAAAAAATACATCTGGAGGTGGAGCGATGATAAAAAAATTAGACGACATTTTTAATGAACTAAAATTGTGTGATAAAAAAGCTGTTCTTTCTGTTGCAGCTGCACATGACGAAGAAGTATTACTAGCTGTTAAAGACGCTTGTGAAATGGATATTATAAAAGCTACTCTTATTGGGGAAGAAGATAAGATTAGAAAAATAGCTAGTGAAATCAATTTTAATTTAGATAATGTAGAAGTTATCGATGAGAGTGATTTAAAACTGTGTGCTGAAAAGGCTGTAAAATTAGTATCATCTGGTAAAGCTGACTATGTTATGAAAGGATTACTAGATACTTCTATAATATTAAAAGAAGTATTGAATAAAGAATATGGACTTAGAACTGATAGTTTACTAAGTCATGTTATGATTTATGAGGTACCATCATACCACAAACTTTTAATTCTTACTGATGGTGGAATGAATATAGATCCAGATGTATCTCAGAAAAAGAAAATAGCAGATAATGCTATAAAAGCTGCAAAATCTCTAGGAATAAACACTGTAAAAGTTGCTTGTTTAGCAGCTAAGGAAAAAGTAAATCCTAAGATGCAAGCTACATTAGATGCAGACGAACTGAAATCTATGTGTAAGGATGGAATGTTCGGAAATGGGGTTATTGTTGAAGGACCAATAGCATTTGATTTAGCTGTATCTAAAGATGCATGTAAAATAAAAGGATATGAGAGTGAAGTAGGTGGAGATGCTGATATTTTACTTGTTCCAACTATAGAAACAGGTAATGGGATAGGTAAAGCGCTTACATATATGGCAAATGCTAAGTCTGCTGGTATAATTATGGGTGCAAAGGCTCCGGTTGTACTAGTTTCAAGGGCTGATACACATGAGTCTAAATTATATTCTATAGCATATGGAGCTATAGCTACAAAATAGAACTACAACGACTATTAAATAATATTAAAAACATAATAACAAGAATGATTTTGAAAAAATACTTGAAATTATTCGTGTTTTTGAATATAATCTAAATATAGGAACGTAAAAAAATATTTTTATCTATAAAATCAAAATTATTAGTTGGAGGGAATTAACATGGGATTTAAATCTGATATCGAAATAGCACAGGAGGCTAAACCTTTAGACATAAGAGAGGTTGCTAAAAAAGTTGGTCTTTCAGAAGACGATATAGAACTTTACGGAAAATATAAAGCAAAAGTTGACTACAACTTATTAAAAAAAGATACAGGGAAAAAAGCTAAATTAATACTTGCAACAGCAATAAACCCTACTCCAGCAGGAGAAGGTAAAACAACTACAACAATAGGTGTTGCAGATGCATTCTCAAGATTAGGGAAAAATGCATTAGTTGCTCTTAGAGAACCATCATTAGGACCAGTTTTCGGTATAAAAGGTGGAGCTGCAGGTGGAGGATATGCACAGGTAGTTCCAATGGAAGATATAAACCTTCATTTCACAGGTGACTTCCACGCAATAGGAGCAGCAAACAACTTATTAGCTGCAATGCTTGACAACCACATACATCAGGGAAATGCTCTTAACATAGATACAAGAAGCATAACTTGGAGAAGATGTGTCGACATGAACGACAGACAGCTTAGAAATGTTGTAGACGGATTAGGAAGAAGAGTAGACGGTGTAACAAGAGAAGATGGATTCGATATAACAGTTGCTTCAGAAGTAATGGCTGCTTTCTGTTTAGCAAATGATATAGCTGACTTAAAAGAAAGATTAGGTGACATAATAGTTGCTTACAACTACGATGGACAGCCTGTAACAGCTAGAGAATTAAAAGCTAATGGAGCTATGGCTGCATTATTAAAAGACGCATTAAAACCAAACTTAGTTCAGACATTAGAAGGAACACCAGCATTTGTACATGGTGGACCATTCGCTAATATAGCTCATGGATGTAACTCTGTTATAGCTACAAAAATGGCTATGCATTTCTCAGATTACGTACTAACTGAAGCAGGATTCGGTGCTGACCTAGGTGCTGAAAAATTCATAGATATAAAATGTAGAATGGCTGATTTAAAACCAGATGCAGTTATAATAGTTGCTACAATAAGAGCATTAAAATACAACGGTGGTGTAGCTAAAGATCAGTTAAATGAAGAAAACTTAGAAGCTCTTGAAAAAGGTCTTCCAAACTTATTAAAACACGTAGAAAACATAACTAAAGTATTCGGATTACCAGCAGTTGTTGCTATAAACAGATTCCCAATGGATACAGAAGCTGAGCTTAAATTAGTTGAAGATAAATGTAAAGAATTAGGTGTAAATGTTGCATTATCTGAAGTTTGGGCAAAAGGTGGAGAAGGTGGAATCGAAGTAGCTAAAGAAGTACTAAGATTAATAGATGAAGAAGAAAATAACTTCCAGTACTGCTACGATGAAGACCTATCAATAAAAGAAAAAATAAATGCAATAGCAACTAAAATATATGGAGCTGATGGTGTAGACTTCACTAAAGAAGCTGAAAAAGAAATAGCTAAATTTGAAAGATTAGGATTCAACAAATTACCAATATGTATGGCAAAAACTCAGTACTCATTAACTGATGACCAGACTAAACTTGGTAGACCAGAAGGATTCAGAATAACAGTTAGAGATTTAACTGTATCAGCTGGTGCAGGATTCATAGTAGCACTTACAGGTGCTATAATGAAGATGCCAGGACTTCCAAAAGTTCCAGCAGCAGAAAGAATAGACGTTGATGAAAACGGAGTAATATCAGGACTATTCTAATTTAAAATTTGATTTGTAGATTGTTTAATAGATTCCCCGGATTTTTTAAAATTCGGGGATTTTTTATGTTATAATATACTATACTACGCAAAAAGAGGTGAAAATATGACAATCAGGACTAGAAATGAAATAAGCGAAAAAGATATGATAGAGGTTATGAAATTTGGAATTCCAAAATACTATTCTATAATGAGTTTATTCTTTGGTGTTTTTGGTATAGCTATGGGATTTTATGGAATAAATAAAGGTAAAACTTTTGCCGCAGTAGCTTCTATACTTCTTGCAATAGGTATACTTATTTGGAGATTCTATTATTTACCAGTTAAAATGGGTAAACGCCAGTATAGAGCTAAATTACAGGCTCAAGGTGGTAAAGAAATGGTTCAGAATGTAAACTTTTTTAATAACCATGCAGAAATGATAACAAGTGGATCAAAGATGATAAAATTAAAATATGCTGATATGCATATGATGAGAGAAACTAAGGATAAATTAGTAATAATCCTAGGAAATGATGTAGTTATGATAATCAAAAAAGACGGATTTAAAGAGGGAACAGTTCAAGATTTAAAAGATTTACTAATCCCTATAATTAATAATAATGAGGTTAAATAGTTATAACGGAGGATTGAAAATTGGCAAAATCAGAAATAATAAAAGCTAGAAATACTAGCTATATAACAAAAGAAGATTATGTAGAATCAGTAAAACTTTCTACAAATAGAAAGATAAAAACTGTAAGTATAGCGCTTAGTTTAGTGCTTGTAGTAGTAGGTGGATATGGTGCATTTACAGGAGCCATTGCATATGGACTAGCATTTGCAATATTCGGACTTGTTATGCTTGTATGGGAATTATTCATATCTTATAACGTACTTGGATCAAAAAGTTTTAAAAAAGTTGTAGAAGAAAATGGTACTGACAAAATAAAATTAAAAATAGACTTTTACAAGGACCATTTAGTATTAAACAATCAGAATGGGTTAAAGTCAGAATTAAAATACAGAAAGATACAAAAAATGGGTAGAGGAAAGAATGTAGTTGTTTTAGTATTCAATAAAGACTATGCAGTTACGTTCAAAAAAGACGGTTTTACATATGGAGATTTTGAAACTGTAGAAGATTTAATATATACAGCAAGAGGTATGAAATAGGGGCAATAAGCCTCTATTTTTTTATATTTTAATAATTTTTTCATTAATAGAAAAATATTTTTTTATCAGAAAATTAAAATTTTACAGAAAAAAGTGTTGACTAAATTTTCAGAAAAAGATATTATATAAAGCAAGAAAAAAAGGCGCCATTTAAATTAAATGTTGTATATAAATTATAAAAGGAGGAAGGTAAAATGAAACAGCGCAAGTACAAAATAATAGACATAATAAAAATAGAAAACCGTACTTGTGCGGATTATGAAATTTCAGGACTAATTATTGAGGACAATCTCATACCAGTTGATTCAATAATTAATATTATAATACAGGGAATAAACGGTATAATAATAAGAATTTTTGATGAAATTAAAGATTTAAACAAAGCTATAATTTACATATGTAATTCAATAGCCATACGTAATAAAGAGATAGTTTTCAATAAAAGTAAATATGAAATTCAAAAAATAACAGTAGATAAGACCGAGATTGTGCAAAATTTAGCAAATGAGATTGCGACTAAATCAATATTTAATGGTTTGAGAGATTTTCACGAGCATAGAGGTCGATTATGCAATAGATGTATATAAGGAGTTCATAGGTATATTGAATGCGGATAAAAGTATTACAAAAATCTGCCATAAAATATAGAAATGAATAAACTTGATGTTTATGTAGATAAAATTAGATTTATGTACATAAATTTTACAAAAATAGAAGGAGTCATTATGAGAACTTTTAATCATAAAATGATAGACGATAAAAAGTTGCTTCTACTGAATTAGCATTGTTTTGAGATGCTGATGAGTGGGGGGCAACTTTATTTTTTTACAATAAAACAAAATATACTGTATACCTTGAGGTGTATACAGTATATAAATTCAATAAAAAATAAAAGAAAGAAGGATGGGATATGAGAAAACTCGTTTTATCTATACTGGCAAGAGATGGAGCTGGAGTTCTTACAAGAATTAGTGGACTGTTTGCAAGAAGAGGATACAGCATTCTTAGTATATCCTCTGGAGTAGCTGAGCAGAAAGGATTATCAAGATTGACTGTAGTTGCTCAAGGAGAGCCACAAATTCTTGAACAGATAGGGAAACAAGTTAAAAAACTTGAGGATATTTTAGAAGTAGATATTTTAGAACCTGAAAAATCTGTTTTAAGAGAACTAGTAATGATAAAAATAAAGGCAGATCATAGTAAAAGACAAGATGTATCATCTATATCAGATATATTTAGAGCAAAAGTAGTAGATGTAGCAAAAGACTCTATGGTTTTAGAAGCTACAGGAGATAGTGTTAAGATAGATGGATTTATAGAACTTTTAAAAGAATTTGAAATCATGGAAATAGTAAGAACTGGACTATCAGCAATCAAAAGAGGATGCGAATATCAAAATTAAAAATAATAAATAATAGAAAAAGGAGATAGAAAAATGGCAAAAATATATTATATGGAAGAATGTAATCAGAAATTATTAGAAGGAAAAACAGTAGCAATAATAGGGTATGGTTCACAAGGACATGCACATGCATTAAATCTTAGAGACAGCGGTGTAAATGTAATAGTAGGACTTTATGAAGGATCTAAATCTTGGAAAAAAGCTGAAGAACAGGGATTTGAAGTATATACTTCTGCTGAAGCAGCTAAAAAAGCAGATATAGTTATGATACTTATAAATGATGAATTACAAGCAAAACTTTATAAAAATGAAATAGAACCAAATCTTGAAGAAGGAAATATGCTTATGTTTGCTCATGGATTCAATATACATTTTGGACAGGTAGTTCCACCAGAAGGTGTAGATGTAACAATGATAGCACCAAAGGCACCAGGTCATACTGTAAGAAGTGAATATTGTGCAGGAAAAGGAACACCTTGCCTTGTGGCAGTGGAACAGGATGCTACAGGAAATGCAAAAGATTTAGCACTTGCATATGGAGCTGCTATAGGTGGAGCAAGAGCAGGACTTCTTGAAACAACATTTAAAACAGAAACAGAAACAGACTTATTTGGAGAACAGGCTGTATTATGTGGAGGTATATGTGCACTAATGCAGGCAGGATACGATACTTTAGTAGAAGCAGGTTATGATCCTGAAAATGCGTATTTTGAATGTGTACACGAAATGAAACTAATAGTTGATCTTATATATCAATCAGGATTTGAAGGAATGAGATATTCAATATCTAATACAGCTGAATACGGAGATTATGTAACAGGTCCTAAAATAATAACAGATGATACAAAAGCTTCTATGAAAAAAATACTAAAAGATATACAAGATGGAACTTTTGCAAGAGAATTCCTTCTTGAAATGTCAGAAGCAGGAGGACAGGCTCACTTTAAAGCTATGAGAAAACTTGCAGTAGAACATGGTTCTGAAAAAGTAGGTAAAGAAATAAGAAAATTATACAGTTGGTCAGATGAAGATAAATTAATAAACAACTAATCAAGTTATATACACTTCCAGCAGAAAAAATTATCTCTGCTGGAAATGTTCCAACTTATGAATACAGGAGGAAAATATGAAAAGTAATAATGTAAAAAAGGGAGTGGAAAGAGCTCCTCATAGATCTCTTTTCAACGCACTTGGCATGACAGAGGAAGAACTTAATAGACCGATAATAGGGGTAGTTAATTCATATAATGAAATAGTTCCTGGACATATGAACCTTGATAAAATAGCTGAAGCAGTTAAAAAAGGTGTATATATGGCAGGTGGAACACCGGTTGAAGTTCCGGCAATAGCAGTATGTGACGGAATAGCTATGAATCACACAGGAATGAGATATTCACTTGTTACAAGAGAACTAGTGTGTGATAGTACTGAGTGTCTTGCAAGAGCGCATCAGTTTGATGGACTTGTAATGATTCCAAACTGTGACAAAAATGTTCCAGGACTTCTTATGGCAGCGGCAAGACTAGATATACCAACAATATTTGTAAGTGGAGGTCCAATGCTTGCAGGAAGAAAACTTGATGGAAAGAAAACTTGTCTTTCAACTCTTTTTGAGGCAGTAGGTGAGTATAATGCAGGAAAAATGAGCAGGGATAAATTAAAAGAATTTGAAGAAAAAGCATGTCCTACATGTGGTTCTTGTTCGGGAATGTATACTGCAAATTCAATGAACTGCTTAACAGAGGCTCTAGGAATGGGACTTAAAGGAAATGGAACAATACCTGCAGTGTATAGCGAAAGAATAAGACTAGCAAAACATGCTGGTATGAAAATAATGGAGCTTGTTGAAAAAGATATAAAACCTTCAGATATAATGACAGAAAGTGCGTTTAGAAATGCAATGGCTGTTGATATGGCACTTGGATGTTCTACAAACTCAATGCTTCATCTTCCAGCAATAGCATACGAAGCGGGAGTTGAACTTAATCTTGAAATAGCGAATGAAATAAGCCGGAAAACTCCAAACCTTTGCCATCTTGCACCAGCTGGAGATACTTTTATGGAAGATCTTAATGAAGCAGGTGGAGTGTACGCAGTAATGAATGAGCTAGATAAGCTTGGAATCCTAGATAAGGAATGTATGACAGTTACAGGATCTAGTGTTGGAGAAAATATAAAAGAATGCGAAAATCTTGATACGAGTGTAATAAGACCGGTTGAAAATCCATACAGTAAAACAGGAGGAATAGCTGTATTAAAAGGAAATCTTGCTCCAGATAGCTGTGTTGTAAAAAAATCAGCGGTTGCATCAGAAATGATGAAACATAAAGGACCAGCAAGAGTATTTGATGGTGAAGAAGAGGCAATAAAAGCAATAAGGGCAGGAAAAATCAAAGCTGGTGATGTTGTAGTAATAAGATATGAAGGTCCAAAAGGTGGGCCAGGAATGAGAGAAATGCTTTCTCCAACATCAGAAATAGCTGGGATGGGACTTGATAAAGATGTAGCTCTTATAACTGACGGAAGATTTTCTGGAGCTACAAGAGGTGCATCTATAGGACATGTATCACCAGAGGCAGCACTTGGTGGAACAATAGCATTTGTAAAAGACGGAGATATGATAGATATAGATATAGAAAATAATAGTATAGAGCTTCTTGTTTCAGAAGAGGAACTTGAAGAAAGAAGAAAGGGATTTGTACCAAAAGTTCCGAATGTGAGCGGTTATCTAAAAAAATACGCTTCAATGGTTACTTCGGCAAATACTGGTGCAGTCCTTAAAGTAAAATAAAGAGGATGGTGAAAATATATGAGGCTTAAAGGAGCAGATATGGTAATGGAATGCCTTTTAGAACAGGGAGTTGACACAGTATTTGGATATCCTGGAGGGGCAATACTTGAAATATATGATAGTTTATATAAATATAAGGATAAAATACAGTCAATACTTACATCTCATGAACAAGGGGCATCTCATGCAGCTGATGGATATGCAAAATCTACTGGAAAAGTAGGAGTATGTATGGCGACAAGTGGTCCTGGTGCAACAAATCTTGTGACAGGGATTGCAACTGCATTTATGGATTCAGTTCCTATTGTTGCAATAACTGCAAATGTTGGACTTTCATTTCTTGGAAAAGATAGTTTTCAAGAAATAGATATTACAGGAATTACAATGCCAATAACAAAGCATAACTTCATAGTCAAAAAAATAGAAGATCTTGCTCCTTCAATAAGAAAGGCCTTTAAAATAGCTAGAGAAGGAAGACCAGGTCCTGTGCTTATAGATATAACAAAAGATGTAACAGCAGGATACGGAGAATATGAAAGAGAAGAAATAGATACAGACTCAAATAAAGTATCGAATTTTTATAAAGAAGAAAATTATAATGAAAGTTTTGAAAAAGCAGTTGAGCTTATAGAAGAAAGTAAAAAGCCATTTGTATTTGTTGGCGGTGGTATAAAATCGTCTAACGCATCTGATGAGCTTAAAAAATTTGTAGAACTCATAGACGCACCTGTTACAGACTCGCTTATGGGAAAAGGTGCTTTTGATGGAAAAAGTAGTAGATATACTGGAATGTTAGGAATGCATGGGACAAAGGCCAGTAATCTTGGAGTAGCAGAATGTGATCTTCTTGTAGCAATAGGAACAAGATTTAGCGATAGGGTAATTGGAAATTCAGATGGATTTGCATCTAAAGCAAAAATAATACATATAGATATAGATGATGCAGAAATAAATAAAAATGTACTTGTAGATCTTGGGATAGCAGGAGATGCAAAATACGTACTTGAAAATCTTAATCTAATGTTGAAAAAACAAGACCATACAGAATGGATGAAGGAGATAGAAAATCTTAAAGATAAATATCCAATAAAATATAATAAAAATGTACTTACAGGTCCTTATGTAATCGAAAAAATAGAAGAATGCTTTGATGATAATACAATAATATGCACAGAAGTTGGACAAAACCAGATGTGGGCAGCTCAGTATTTTCATTATAATTCACCAAGACAGTTTGTAAGTAGTGGTGGTCTTGGAACTATGGGATATGGATTAGGTGCAGCTATAGGTGTAAAATATGGAAATCCAAAATCAAGAGTTATAAATATAGCAGGAGATGGATGCTTCAGAATGAATATGAATGAACTTGCAACAGCTTCAAGATACAATGTTCCAATAATACAAGTTATACTTAATAATAAAGTACTTGGTATGGTTAGACAGTGGCAGACATTTTTCTATGAAGGAAGATATTCTGATACAGTCCTTGACGATCAAGTTGATTTTTGTAAAGTTGCAGAAGGACTTGGTTGTAAAGCAGTAAGAGTTACAAAAATGGATGAGTTAGAAAAAGCCCTTTTAGAAGCAGATTCATATAACGGTCCTTTTGTTATTGAATGTATGATACAGGAAGATGATAAAGTATTTCCTATGGTTGCTCCTGGAAAAAGTCTTAAAGATACATTTGACCAGGATGATTTATAGAAATTAATTTAATTTCATTCTACATTGATTTAAATATATAACATAAAAAATAGATAATATAAATATTACTTATATATGTTATAGACAAAATGTATAAACCAAAATATAATTACTATAGTATTATTAAAGGTATAGAGCAAGATTAAAAAATTTATATGTAGAAGGGAATATATAATGACTAAAGAAAATCAGAAAAAACTAATCACAAGAGTAGGTGCGGTTTTACTAGTATTTGCAATCTACTTTTTTGTAACTCCGGTAAAAACATTTGTAAATCAGATGGTATTTTACTTATCTAGCTTAGATCTAGAATCTATAAAACAATACATACTTTCATTTGGAATTTGGGCTCCAATAATATCATTCTTATTGATGTTACTTCAGTCAGTAGCAGCACCACTTCCAGCATTCTTAATAACATTTGCAAATGCAGCGTTATTTGGATGGGTATGGGGAGCTATACTATCTTGGTCAAGTGCTATGGCAGGTGCAGCGTTATGTTTCTTTATAGCTAAATTCTTAGGAAGAGATGTTGTTGAAAAACTTACTAGTAAAATGGCTATAAGTAGTATAGACGAATTCTTTGACAAATATGGAAAATACACAATACTAGTTTGTAGATTACTTCCATTTATGTCATTTGATATAGTAAGTTATGCAGCGGGTCTTACTTCAATGAAATTTATGCCATTCTTTATAGCTACAGGTATAGGACAGCTACCAGCTACAATAGTTTACTCTTATGTAGGTGGAATGCTTACTGGTGGAGCAAAATTATTTGTAACAGGATTAATGATATTATTTGCACTTACAGTTGCAATATATATGTTCAAAAAAATATACAACGATAAAAAGAATAAAGCTAAGGCTTAATGGTTAAAGAAAATATTATGAAAATAACACCGAGTTATAGATTTTAGCTCGGTGTTTTACTTTTTTGAAAAAAATAGTACTAAAATGAAAAGATTATAAATTTATATAAAAAATATTTAAGTATAGTGTTTAAATTGATATAATAGAATACAAGATTAAAAAGTTAGAAAATTAAAAAAGAGAAGAGGTGCTGATTATTGAATATAGTAGATAAAAGCTGCGTAGAATTTATAGAAGTTCTTTCTTCAAGAGAGCCAGTTCCTGGTGGGGGTGGCGCTGCTGCTTTTGTCGGAGCGATAGGTGTGGCACTTGGAAATATGGTGGCAAATCTTACAATAGGTAAGAAAAAATACGCAGAATATGAAGAAGAGATAAAAGAATTATTAAAAGAGGCAAAAGAAATAGAAGCAGAGTTATTATCAATGGTTGATAGAGATGCAGAGTGTTTTATGCCACTATCTCAGACTTATGGTTTGCCAACATCGACAGAAGAAGAAAGAGAATATAAAACAAAAAGAATGGAAGTAGTATTAAAACAAGCTTGTGAAATACCTTATAAGGCAGCAAAAGTTTGTTTTAAGGCTATAAAAATACATGAGAATATAGTGGACAAATCTTCTAGAATAGTTATAAGTGATATAGGAGTAGGAGTTCAGTGTTTAAGAGCATGTTTACTTGGATCAAAGCTAAATGTAAAGATTAATACAAAATCTATGAAGGATAGAGAATACGCCGACAAGATTTCTAAAGAGGTAAATGAAATAGTAGAAGAAGGTATTGCAATATGCGATCAAGTCTTTGAAAGAGTAGTAGAAATTATGGAGGAATAGAATGGAAACTAATGTAATAAAAGGGAAACCAGTTGCCGATAAAATAACTGAAAATCTAATAGATGAAGTTGAAAGTCTAAAGAATAAAGGAATAAATCCTAGTCTTGCTATAGTTAGAGTAGGAGAAAATCCAGATGATATGTCCTATGAAAGAGGTGCTATGAATAGATGCGCTAAGATAGGAATAGATGTTAAGAATATTATTCTAAAATCAGATGTATCTGAAGAAGATTATATAAATGCTATAGAAGATTTAAACAATGATAAATCTATAAACGGTATACTTTGTTTAAGACCACTACCTAAGCATATAGATGAGAATAGAGTAAAATATGCTATAGATGCTGAAAAAGATGTGGATTGTTTTAATCCTATAAATTCAGCTAAACTTTTTGAAGGAGATACTGATGGATATGCTCCATGTACTCCTGAAGCAGTTATGAAGATTTTAAAACATTATAATGTGGAATTATCAGGCAAAAGAGCTGTTGTTTTAGGGAGATCTTTAATAGTTGGTAAGCCAGTATCTATGATGCTTATGGCACAAAATGCAACTGTTACAGTATGTCATTCTAAGACAGAAAATCTAGCAGATGAGGCTAAGAAAGCTGATGTACTTATTGCAGCTATAGGTAGAGCAAAAATGGTGGATAACTCGTATGTAAAAGAAGGAGCAACAGTTATAGATGTAGGTATAAACGTAGATGAATGTGGAAATCTATGTGGAGATGTGGATACTGAATCTGTTTTAGGAATTGCTAACATGGTTACTCCAGTTCCAGCTGGTGTAGGATCTGTCACTACATCTGTACTTGCTGAACATGTTATAAGAGCTTGTAAAAAACAAAATAATATTTAATGTATAAATTTAATAATAAAATAAAAACCTGCGTGTATTTTGCGCAGGTTGATTTTTTATAAAGACATATACAAAAAAATTAAACATATTAGAATTATTAAATAGATAAAAAATTAAAGTTAAAAAACAAAAAATATAATTTAAAAAGGGGGTTGTAAAATATGATTATTTCAGGAAATAAACCATTTGATGAGATAAAAGAGTTTTTAAAAGATGATAAGACTGTATTTATAATCGGATGTGGAAAATGTGCGACAGTTTGTAAAAGTGGTGGAGAGGAGCAAGTTCAGGCTATGAAGCAGCTTCTCGAGCGGGAAGGTAAAATAATAACAGGAACTACAATTTTAGATCCAGCATGCACACTTTCAAAAACTAAAAGAGATTTAGAGGAATTTATGGATATTATTCAAGACACAGACTCTATTTTATCTATGGCCTGTGGCGATGGAACTCAGACTATAGCAAAAGTTATGGAATATAAGCCAGTTTATCCAGCAAATGACACACTGTTTATCGGTGAGGTTCAGATGTTGGGTAGATATGAAGAGGCATGTAGAGCATGTGGAGATTGTCAGCTCGCTTGGACAGGAGGAATTTGTCCAGTAACATCTTGTTCTAAAGGATTGTTAAATGGAGCATGTGGAGGGGCTGATAAAGATGGAAGATGTGAGGTAAATCCAGAATATAGCTGTGCATGGGTAAAAATATATAAAAGACTAGAAAGATTAAACCAACTTGAAAATCTATTAAAAGTCAGAGATGAAAGAGATTACTCAAAATTAAATAGAAAAAGAGATATAACTATGAAGGAATTGAATGATAGGAGGAAACGCTAATGGGTAGATTAAAAGACTCGCTAGAAAGTGGGAAATTTACTGTGACATGTGAAATAGCACCTCCAAAAGGAACTGATATTTCTCATATTATGGAATGTATAGAAGTATTAAAGGGAAAAGTAGATGCTGTAAATGTGACAGATTTTCAATCTGCTGTTGTACGCTCGACATCACTTGTAACTTGTAAGATATTAAAAGATAATGGAATAGAGCCGATTTTACAGATGACAGGTAGGGATAGAAATAGAATTGCAATACAAGGAGAGCTTTTATCAGCAGGAATTTTTGGGATAGAAAATTTATTTGCTATAACGGGAGACCATACAAGCAAGGGAGATCATCCTCAAGCAAAAAATGTATTCGACCTAGATAGTATAAATATATTAAAGGCTGCTGAATATATTTCATTTGGAAGAGATATGAACCACAATGAATTAAATGGGCATCCAAAATTTTATATGGGAGCTGCTGTATCTCCTGGATTTGTTCCTATAGAAATTCAAATTATAAAAATGATAAAGAAAATAGCAGCAGGAGCAAAATTTTTCCAAACACAGGCTGTTTTTGATATAGAAACTGTTAGAGAATTTAGAAAAAGAACTAAAAATTTTGAATGTAAGGTTTTAATAGGTGTTATTCCATTAAAATCACCTGGAATGGCTAGATTTTTAAATAGAAATATTCCTGGTGTGGATGTTCCAGAAAATATAATAGAAAGAATGGAATCTGTTGGAAAAGAAAACTATAAAGAAGAAGGAATGAAAATAGCAGCAGAATTTATTAAGCAATTAAAAGAAGAAAAATTATGCGATGGCGTTCACATAATGTCTGTAGGAGCTGAAAAAAATATTCCTAAAATTTTAGAAATGGCTGGAATTGAAATATAAAAAATATTTTTAGAGAGGTGATTTTTGTGAAAGACGGTCATATACATTCACATTATTGTCCTCACGGGACAAATGATTCTTTTGAAATGTACATAGAAAATGCTATAAAAAACGGATACGATGAGATAAGTTTTACTGAACATTTTCCTTTACCTGAGGGATTTGTAGATCCATCTCCAGAACAAGATAGTACACCCTCTGTTGAAGCCTTTGAACGGTATTTAGATGAAGCTGAGGAAATGAAGTATAAATATCGGGACAGGATAAAGATAAATGTTGGTACAGAAGTAGACTATCTTGAAGGATATGAAGAACAGATAAAAAATAATTTAGAAAAATATGGAAATAGATTGGATGATGCTTTGCTTTCTGTACATAATATGAAGGTTTGTGGTGAATTTGTATGTATAGACTATAGCCCAGAAGAATTTAAAAGAATTGCTGATTTATCTGGAGGAGTAGATAAGCTTTATGGTAAATACTATGAAACTGTTAAAAAAGCTATAGAAGCTGATTTAGGAGAGTATAAACCAAAGAGATTTGGTCATCTAAACCTAATAAGAAAATTCTGTAAGGTATTTGAATATGATTATAGCGAACAAGATATTTTAATAGATATAATGAAATCGTTAAAAGAAAATGGATTTGAACTTGATTTAAATGTTTCTGGAACTAGAAAGCAATATTGTGGAGAGGTATATGTTTCAGGATACTTAAAAGAATTAGCTGATAAATATGGAATAAAAACTGTTCTTGGTTCAGATTCGCATACAGCAGAAACTATAGTAAGTAGAGAAGAATATGAAAAATTTACTAAGTAATTAAATAATATTAAGAAAATAAATAGATTATAGCCGTTTCTATATTAAAAGATATTGACTAAGTTAGTTTAATAATGTAGAATATAAAGAGTATTCGGAGAAGTACTCAAGAGGCTATAAGAGGAGCCCCTGCTAAGGGTTTAGGCTGGGTAACACCGGTGCGAGGGTTCGAATCCCTCCTTCTCCGCCAGTGTGAAGACCTTTTTAAAAGGTCTTTTTTTATTGTAAAAATTAGTAATTATAAAAAAGTGAGTAGATTTTTGGTAGTCTACTCACTTTTTTTATGCAATTAAAATCAAATAGAATTCATATGTTATACCCTAGTATAGTATGTAGAGTATAAAAATAGCTGTTGAAATAAAAAATATTTGTATAAATGAAGAATATGCAATAAAAAATAATGGAATTATACAAAATAGCATAAAATAATAATAAATATTTTATATTTTAAAAAAATAATTTGCAATAAAAATAAAAATAATTTGAAGCTCCTAAATAATAATTTAATAATAATCTGAGTTTTAGTCAGTGATATTGCTAAATTTTAATAAAAAAAATTTATAACTAGTATATTTTGAATATAAAAATATTATATACGGGTAGGGGGAATGTTATTAATAATAATAAAAATAAAAGTAAGTATAGTGATTTGATTAAAAATTGAAAAATATAATGAAATTATATTCAAAATTATAGCGATAACATAAAAAAACAGCATTAAAAAGAATGATATTGTTAGAAAAATGAAATAAAACTGTATACTTTTATCAAAAAATGAAAAATAAAAAATAATAAGATATATTTATATCACTTTAAATATTATAGAAAATAACTATAAACATATAGTAAAAATTAATAAAATAAATATTTATTATAAATAAATTTTATTAAAACATAAATAAAAAGTATTTAACAATTTTTTATAAACATTATAGAATGATATTGAAAAATATAAGAAATATGAGCGATTTCACTGTTTTGATAAACATACAATTAGAGAAATATAATTAAAAAATAAGGTGAAAAAAATTATAGTTTTAGTTTGTTTATAATTAATGATAAATTGAAAGTTAATAAATTTTATTTATCATTAATAAAAAAATATATATTTTATCGGGAGGAAAAAATGGATAACAAAAAAAGTATGATTTTATCGGTGGTAGAGGCTATACATGCAATAGCTCTAATTTTAACAGTTAAGGTATTCGCACCAGTTTGTACAGGAATGGTAAAAACTGCTGCAGGTAAAGAAATACCAATGAAATGTCATTATACAAGCCAGATATTAGTTCTTTTAGGAATAATTCTTTTAGTTAATGCAATTGTATATGCAATAAAAAAAGATGCTTTTACAAGCGGTGCTATACTAATAGCGGTTTCTGTAGTGGCTATATTAGTTCTTAATCCATCAATAGGTGTTGGAATATGTAAGAGTCCAGAAATGGCTTGTAACCTTACAGCTCCAATAGTTAAAGTTGTAGGTGGAATAGGAGCAATTATAGGTTTAGTTTCTGTATTCTTAGGAACAAAAGAAAATAAAAAATAAATAATAACGAGGATTGGATATGAAAAAAGATAAAAAATTAAGTACGCTGAATATAGCTATCCAGAATTTAAGTGCAAAAAAACTGCGTACAGGATTTATGATGTTCTTCGTTGTGTTAATGTCAGCGACTGTATTCTTTAGTACAATACTAATGAACAACCTTAAACGGGGAATTCAGAATGCAACTGAAAGAGCTGGAGCAGATATAATAGTTGTTCCAAACAAGGGAACTGAGGATATTAGAGATTCTCTATTTACAGGTACACCTTGCTCTGTATTCTTTGATAAATCATGGGAAGATGAAGTAAGAAAGGTAGAAGGAGTTGAAAGAGTATCAGCTCAGATGTATGTAGGTACACTTTCAGCATCATGTTGTGACCTTCCAGTGCAGATGATTATATTTGATCCAGAAACTGACTTTGTTGTTCAGCCATGGTTAAAAGATCAGGATGCAGTTAAATTAAAAACTGGAGAAATTCTTGTGGGAAGTAGAGTAGATGCTACTCCTGGTAAAAAGCTTAGACTTTATGAAACAGAATTTGATGTTGCAGGAAAATTAGAAAAATCAGGTATGGGTTATGATGAATCGGTATTCATGACATACGAAACATTCTACAAACTTAAAGATTCAGAAGCAGCTCAGAGAAATCTTCCAATGCTTGATATAGAAGACAAAATATCAATGTTAATGGTGGATACAGTAGATGGATTAGAAGGTATGGAGCTTTTCAATCTTAAAAAAGATATAGAAAATGCAGGTAAAACTGGAGAAGAAGTCTATATAGGTACAGCAGACGAACTATTAAGTGGTATTTCTGAACAGACAAAAAGATTAGCAGGATATGGAAATATTTTAATTTATATATCTTTAATTTCAACAGCTCTTGCATTAATAAGTATTTTTGTTCTTACAATAAATGAAAGAAGATACGAATTTGGTGTATTATACGCACTTGGTGCAAGAAAGAAACAGATGAGAGATATTATCATGTCAGAAGCTCTGATAATAAGTGGAATTGGTGGAGTTGTAGGTACATTCTTAACATATGCTCTTTTATCAGTATTTAAGAGTCTTATAAGTCTAAAAATGAATATACCATATTTAGATATGAGCTTTGAACGGGCTATGCCAGTGGCATTAGCATGTATTGCAATTGCTATAATAACAGGAATAATAGCAGCAGCATGTTCATCTTATCAGATTAGTAAAGGTGAAGTATATCGTTTACTTAGGGAGAATGAATAAATGATTGAAGTAAAAAATTTAACTAAAAAGTTTACAAGAAATTCAACAGAATTTGACGCAGTACACGATGTATCACTAGAAGTAAAAGAAGGTGAGTTTGCAGCTATCATAGGACACTCAGGAAGTGGAAAAACAACTCTTTTCAATATGATTGCTGGTCTTATTGCGCCAACTTCAGGTGAGGTATATATCGATGGTTCTGAAATTACTAAAATGGGTGAAAATGAAAAAGCCATTTTTAGAAATAATAAAATGGGATATGTGTTACAGGGACAGAGTCTTTTAAACAACTTTACAATTTTAGATAATATATGTATGCCAGCTTACTTATCTCCAGATATTGATGAGTTTAAGGAACGTGCATTAGAATTGTTAAAACAGATAGGTTTAGAAGAGTTTGCCAATGAATATCCTTCAAATCTTTCAGGTGGAGAAATTCGTAGAGTTTCAATTATTCGTGCAATGATTAATAATCCAAAAGTTATAGTTGCAGATGAACCTACAAGTAACTTAGACCCTGAAAATTCACACAAAGTAATGCAGATGTTAAAGGATATAAGTAAAACTGGAACTACTGTATTACTAAGTACACATGAGCTTGAATATCTAAGTTATGTAGATACTGTATTTAAGATGGATCATGGTGTATTGGAAAATTAGTTATTTAAATACTCGAGGTTTTAATCTCGAGTATTTTTATAATTATAAAATGAGAAAATTTGAAAATATTCAGTCTACTTTTAATAAAAAAAACTTATTTCTTTATAAAAAACAAGTATTTAACAAAAATCAATGGATACTGTAGAATATTATAAGAAAAAGATATGAATATATAATGAAGAATTACAATAAATAAAAAATATGAAAGGAAGAAATGATTAATGGGAGCAAATAAGGAAGAAATTTCTAAGAAACATGACGATGCTAAATTAGGAAATCTTACACGTCAGCAGCTAAAAGATTTAGAAGCAAGAGACAAAAGTAAACTACAGAAAACTTTGGATTTATTAATTATGGTGTTACCTATAATTTGTGGAATAATAGCTATTTGTGAATACAAGTTTATTCCAGATAACAGCCCAAATGAAAATCCAAATACATATCTTGGATTACTTATAATATTAATTGGTGCATATGTACTGTATTTAGCATATGCAGGAATCAAAAATGCTAGAAATGATAAAACGGTTTTAGAAAAGATACGTTATAAGGCACCGTTATATTCAGCATTATTTTTACTATTAGGAATGTATGATTACCTTACACTAAAAACTGGTGTATTAACACAGCCATTCGTTCCATGTCTAAACTATGTATTAAATATAGCATGGATAGATAGAGGATATCTTATAGAGTCTACATTACATACTTTAAGATTATTATTCTTAGGATACACAATAGGGGTAGTTCTTGGATTAATAACTGGTATCGCTTGTGGATACTCAGAAAAAGCTCGTTATTGGATTAATCCTATTATAAAATTCTTAGGACCAATACCTACATCTACTTGGATACCTATAATAATGGTTGTTGCAACATCATTATTCGGAGGAGCTGTTTTCATAATAGCACTAGGATCTTGGTTTGCAGTAACAGTTGCATCTATGACAGGTATATCTAACGTAGATAAGTCATTCTTTGAAGCAGCACGTACATTAGGTGCGAGTGAAAGACAGCTTGTATTTAAAGTTGCAATTCCACACGCTATGCCTTCTATACTTCAGGGATGTACACAGGCGATGAGTTCTGCATGTACAGCAATAATGGTAGCAGAAATGATGGGGGTTGAAGCCGGTCTTGGATGGTACATGACTTGGGCTAAATCATGGGCAAGTTACGACAAGATGTTCGCAGCACTATTTGTAATTTGTTTCATATTCACAGTTGTTACTAAAATACTTGATTTAATCAAAAAACGTGTATTAAGATGGCAGAATGGAGTTGTGAAATAATGGCAGAAAAAGAAGTAGTATTAAAATTAGAAAAAGTGTCTAAAAGTTTCGCAAAAATAGAAACTGACGAGGTAACTCATGCACTTAACAACGTAGATTTAACAATGAAAAGTGGAGAATTTATAAGTCTTGTTGGACCATCAGGATGTGGTAAATCAACTATTCTTCGTCTTATAGCAGGTCTTATAAACCCTACAACAGGAAAAGTAACTATGGATGGGAAAGAAGTTTTAGAGCCATCTCCAGAAAGAGGAATGGTATTCCAGAAACCTACATTATTCCCATGGCTTACAGTTGAAGATAATATAGCATTTAGTTTAAAAATGCAGGGAAAATTAAAAGGAAATGAAGCTAAAGTTGAACGTATGCTTAAAGTAATCGGACTTGAAGCATTTAAAGATGACTATCCAGGCCAGTTATCAGGTGGTATGGCACAGAGGGTTGCTCTAGTTCGTTCTCTTATAAATGAACCAGATGTTTTACTTCTTGACGAACCACTAGGAGCACTTGATGCATTTACACGTATGAATATGCAGGATGAAATAATAAGAATGTGGCAGGAAAAAGGTCAGCTTGCAATAATGGTAACACATGACGTAGATGAAGCTATATATATGGGAACTAGAGTTATAGTTTTAGAAGCAAATCCAGGACGTGTTGTTGCTGATATAAAAATAGATGATAGTTATCCAAGAGATAGAGCATCTGAAAAATTCGTTAAATATAGAAATGATATACTAAACAAACTTCATTTCGCTGGTAAAAGATAATTTACCAAAATCATAACTTAGGCTATAAAACCAATAATTGGTTATATATTTTTAGAGGAGGATATATTTATGAACAAAGGATTTAAAAAATTTATGGCATTAACATTAGTTTCTGCTATGATGATCTCTACTGTTGCTTGTGGTAAAAAAGAAGCTACAGAAGAATCAAAAGAACCTGCAAAACAGGAAGCAAATGTAAACATGGAAAAACCAGAAGCTGTTTCAGAAGAAGATTGGGAAGCAATGAAAAAAGAACCAGCTTTCGGAACAGAATTAAACTACCTATTCAACGGTGGACAGTGTGTTTCTGCTAAATACTTAGCTGAACAGCTTGGATACTACAAAGAATACGGAATCAATGCTAAATATGTTCAGGGTAGTTCAGTTGTTGAAACTGTAGGTAATGGTAAAGCTTTATGGGGAACTGACCATATAGCAACTATGCTTGTACCAGTAACAAAAGGTGTTAATATGACATTCGTTGCAGGTGCACATATAGGATGTAAATCAATATTCGTACCAAAAGATAGTCCTATAAAATCAGTAGAAGATTTAAGAGGAAAAACTATAGCTATACACGATGGTATAGGTAACTCTGACCAGAACATAAGCTACCGTTTATTAGATGAATACGGAATAGACCCAACTAAAGATGTTAAATTCAAAAACATAGAAGATAGTGCAGCTACAGTTGCAGCTATGGAAAATGGAGAAGTTGATGCTTCTATATTCTCTGATTACTTCGTAATAGCTAACTACAAAGATAGCATGCGTATGGTATGCTCAATAACTCACAGCCCAGAATTCAAAGATGAAGCTTGCTGTGTAACTGCTATGAATAATGACTTTATAAAAGACAACCCAGTTCATGCTAAATATGTTGTTAAAGCTATAAAACGTGCTGGTGAATTTGCTCGTTTACAGCCAAATGATGCAGTACAGATAATGTACGATACAGATAAAATGACTGGTAAAGAAGAAGATCAGTTAGAATTCTGGAATACTTTATACTTCGGATTATCTGATGAATTCACTAAACGTGCTCTTGAAGAAATAGCTGAAGACTACTTAAGATTAGGAATAATAGAAGACAAAAACTTATCTGTTGAAGATGTAATGGCTAAAGCATGGAAAGATGTTTGCCCTGATACAGAAATAGAAGGATTAACAGTTGGTGACCCAGTTAAACCAGAAAACGCTGTTATACCAATAAAACAGAGAGAAGAATAATATATAATTGATTAATATATCATTATAGAAATTATAGGGAGATATTATATTGGCAACTTACCGATATGATTCTCCCTTTTTTATTATATTTATAGAGATGTTATAAATAAAAACTTTCGGAATAATGACAAAATCTTTTTTTAAGAAAATTTATGATATACTAATAGAGTGTGTAAATTCTAAGTAAAGAAAAAATTAAACATAAATTAAAAGATAATGGTACGAGAGGTGACTTATGGACGGAAAAGGATTGAAGATATCTGATATATTTCAGAGAACGAGAAGCATAAAAAATAGGCTTATTTTGGATTCACTTATGGTCGGAATAATAACAGGTATAGTTATAGTTGTTTATAGAATATTAGCGTCAAAATTAGCTTTATTTTTTAATTATCTTTATGGATATGCAGATAAAAATATATTGATGGTACCAGCGGTGTTTATATTGCTTGCTGCATCGGCTTTTATAGTTGCAGAGTTTGTAAAGAAAGAGCCTATGATTTCGGGAAGTGGTATCCCACAGTTAGAAGGTATACTATCAAGAAAATTAAGTATAAACCGGATGAAGGTATTATTCTATAAATTTGTAGGTGGAGTGATATGTTTAGGTGCAGGTCTTTCTGTAGGTAGAGAGGGCCCTTCTGTTCAGATGGGTGGTTGTATAGGAGAGGAATTCTCTAAAAAAGGGAAAAAGCCAGACTATGAAGAGGTATATTTAACTACTTGTGGTGCAAGTGCAGGTCTTTCAGCCGCATTTAATGCTCCTATGTCAGGAGTTATGTTTGCACTTGAAGAAGCACATAAAAACTTTTCTCCAATGATTTTATTATCTGCTATGATTGCATCACTTACTGCGGACTGTGTTGCAAAGCAATTCTTTGGGATAATCCCATCTTTAAAATTCAATCAGTTAAATATAATGCCGATAAAATATTATTGGGTACTTATAATATTAGGAATAGCAGTAGGAATTAGTGGTGTTATATTCAATAGTGGAATATTAAAAACTCAAAAGATGTTTAAAGAAAGTAAATTAAATAGATATGTAAAGATAATGATACCTTTCTTTGTTACAGGTATTATAGGTATGATTTCTCCAATACTTACAGGTGGGGGACATGAGCTTATAATGGAGCTTCAGAGCACAGATTTTATGCTTATGACATTAGTTGTATTTTTAGTGGTTAAATTTATTTTTACATTTGTATGTTTTGGTTCAGGAGTGCCAGGAGGGATATTCTTCCCACTTTTAGTACTTGGTGCACTTGTAGGAAATATAGTTGGACTTATATCAATAAGATATCTTGGAATTCCTACTATATATATAATGAACTTTGTTGTACTTGCAATGGCAGGACATTTCGCAGCAATAGTAAAAGCACCAATAACAGGTATAATACTAATTTCTGAAATGACGGGATCTCTTGCTCATTTACTACCACTTGCAATAGTTAGTGTAGTTGCACAGTTGACAGCAGATGTATTAAAAGGAGAGCCTATATATGAAAGCCTACTTGATAGACTTCTTGCTAGAGAACACAGTGCAAACGAATATAAAGGTGCGTCTAAACAGAAAACATTGCTTGAGGTTTCAATAGATATGGATTGTATGGCAGATGGTAAAAAGATAAAAGAGATAAAATGGCCGGAAACATCTTTAATAGTTGCTGTGAATAGAGGAGAAAAGGAAATAATTCCAAAAGGTGATTTAACGCTTATACATGGCGATTTAATAACTGTAATGACTTCTCAAGATAATTCTCCTTATGTACTAGAAGAGTTAAAAACAATATCAACTTTGACAACTGTCAATGAATAGATATAAAAATGAAAATATATGTTGATACTTATATAGATAAGACTTTTGAGAAAGGAGGAGAAAAGTATGAATTTAGATAGTTTAAATGAAAACCAATTAAAGGCTGTAGAGCATATAGAGGGCCCTTGCATGGTTCTTGCAGGTCCTGGTTCTGGAAAGACTAGAGTTATAACATATAGAATTGCAAATATGGTTCTCAATAAAAATATTCCAGGAGCTAGAATTTTGGCGATAAGTTTTACAAAGGCTTCATCTATGGAAATGAAAAATAGATTAATGGCAATATCTAATGATGTTAGATTATCAAAAGTTACATGTGGTACTTTCCACTCGGTATTCTTTAGGATATTGAGATATTTTGAAAATCTGCAGCTAAAAAGTATAGTAGATGATAAAGAAAAAAGATATGCTATAAAGAATATAATAAAAAATCTTAAAATAGAAAATACTGATGACGATGATACAATTACTCAGATAATGACTGAGATTTCTTATATAAAAAATGAGCTAATGAATCCTTCTGATTTTAATTCTGATGTACTCACAAGGGATGATTTTACAAGAGTATATTCTATGTATGAAGGTTATAAGGAAAATGTAAGAAAAATAGATTTTGATGATATGCTTATTAGAACGTATTATATGCTTAAAGAATATCCAAATAGATTGGATTTTGTAAGAAGTGTGTATAAATATATACTTATAGATGAGTTTCAGGATATAAATAGGGTACAGTTTGAAATTATAAGAATGATTGCAAATCCTTTAAATAATATATTTGCTGTTGGTGATGAAGACCAGAGTATTTACGGATTTAGAGGTGCTAGACCAGATTTTCTTTTAGAATTTGAAAAGTACTTTGGAGGTACTGATAAGATTTTTCTTGATGTAAATTATCGCTCTAAAAAAGAGATTATAGATATATCAAACAGCTTAATTAAAAATAACTTAAATAGATTTGAAAAGACTATAAAATGTGCATCTGGAGAGGGTGCATTTGTTAGGTATATAGAGCCTTATGACCCGGAAGAAGAGGCTACATTTATAGCTAAGGAAATACAGAAAAAAGTACAAGAAAACGACGATGAGTACAGCGAATATGCGGTCATATATAGGACTAATATTCAGTCTAGAGCTCTTGTAGATGTTTTTATGAATATGAGAATTCCATTTAGTGTAAAGGACTCTGTGGTAACTATATACAGCCATTGGGCAATTTGTGACATTATATCATATTTAAAATTGGCATTAGATCCTAATAGGAATATGGATTGGGAGAGAATAATAAATAGACCTCTTAGATATATTCCAAAAGTAGCTATATCGAAGGCAAAAGCGTCTAAAAACTTTATCGGATGCCTTATGTCTGAGTGTGATTTAAAAAAGATACAGATTAGGACCTTAGAAGAACTGGATATAGATATGGGATATATAAAGACTTTACGGCCTAAATATGCTATATCGTATATAAGATCTACATTGGACTACGATAGATATATTCTAGATTATTGTCAAAATAGAAAAATTAAGCCAGCTGGAATTATAGAGATAATGAATGAGTTCGAAAGTTCTGCTGTAAATTTCAAAACTATAAAAGAATTTTTAGATCATATTGAAATGATAAAGAAAAAGGCAGAAGAAAATACTCTAAATTCACAGCAGGATGGAGTAATATTTACTACAATGCACAGTGCAAAAGGGCTTGAATTTGAAAATGTATATGTAATTGGAGCAAGTGAAGGAATTTCTCCGCATGAAAAGACATGTGATATTGAAGATGATGATAAAAAAGAATCTCAGATAGAGGAAGAAAGAAGACTTATGTACGTAGCTGTTACTAGAGCAAAGAATAATGTTTGTATAAGCTCTCCTAAAAATAGATACTCAAAAAAAATTCAAGTTTCTAGATTTGTAAAAGAAATGGAAGATACAAATAAAAGAGTAAAAATAAAGAAGTAAAAAAATTTTCAAAAAATTGTTGACAAAATAAAATAGTAAAAGTATAATAATAATCAACAACTGAAAGACATATAAATCCAGTGACAAAGAGAGTAGCCTATAATGGATTTCCAGCGAGTCGGAGTTTGGTGTGAGTCCGATAATGAAGTATAGAGTGAAGAGAACTTTTGAGGAGAATTCCAGAAATAGTAGTATGGAATTAGGTCGCCCGCCTTAAGGGTTTGAGAGGGTAGGTAGAAATACTTATCAATAAGAGTGGTAACGCGGTTAATTCGTCTCTTAGTCTTCGGACTAAGAGATTTTTTTATTTCCAAAATTCGAAAGACTGAAATATAAAAGAATTTACTAATTGCTACAGAGTATTTAAACCTATCAATAAGAGTGGTAACGCGGTTGATTCGTCTCTTAGCTAAGTAAAATTAGCTAAGGGACTTTTTTATTACTCAAAACTGGACAGTTGTATCTGAACTACCAATTCAGATTGGCGACAAACTACCAAAATACCAAAAACTAAAAAACAAAAAAAGGAAAAATTAAAAAAAGGAGTGGTTTCATATGAAAATGAAAAAATTAATCAGCTTAGGAATGGCAATGGTATTATCTTTAGGCTTAGTAGCCTGCAGTGGAGGAGAAGATAAAGAAGCTTCAACTTCATCAACATCAGACAAATTAGAACAGGTAAAAGAAAGTGGAAAATTAGTTGTAGGTATATATCCAGACTACCCACCATTTGAGTTCCACTCAACAGCTAATGGCTCAGATGAAATAGCAGGAGTTGATAAAGATCTAGGAGAAGCAATCGCTAAAGAATTAGGTGTAGAGGCAGAATTCAAAGAAATAACATTTGATGGACTTATAGGAGCATTAAAAGCAGATAAAATCGATATCATACTTTCAGGAATGTCTCCAACACCAGAACGTGATAAAAGCGTAGACTTTACAGATTTATACTACACTGGTAAAAACATAGTAGCAGTTAAAGAAGGAGAAGAAGATAAAATAAAATCAGTAGATGAATTAAAAAATCTTAAAATAGCAGTTCAGAAAGGTTCAATACAGGAAGCATATGTAACAAAACTTGGATGTACTTCTATAAAATCTCTTGAAGCTATACCAGATGTTATGACAGAACTTAAAAATGGAAATGTAGATGCAGTAGTAGTAAACGACACAGTTGGTATACTAAACATGCAGGAAATGGGTGGACTTGTTCAGGCTAACTTAGAACTTCCAAATGGAGATTCTGAAGAAGGTATGGCAGCAGCTGTAAAACAGGACGACAACAACAAAGCTTTCTTAGAAGCAATAAACAAAGCAGTAAGTAACTTCAAAACTAATGAGTTTGAAAAATCATTAAAAGAAAATACAGATTTAGCGACACAGGAAAATAAATAGTAACATATAAAAGCTGATTTTAAATAATAACTAAAATAAAAAAATAATAAAAAAATTTATAACGTGAAGGAGAGTAATTATTATGAAAATGAAAAAATTAGTAAGTTTAGGAATGGCAATGGTATTATCTTTAGGTTTAGTAGCTTGTGGCGGAGGAGAAAAAGAATCTTCTGAAGCAGCAGATAAACTAGATGCAGTAAAAGAAAGTGGTAAATTAGTAGTAGCTATGTCAGCTGACTATCCACCATTTGAATTCCATTCAACAAAAGACGGAGCAGATAAAGTTGCAGGTGTTGATGTTGATTTAGCAAATGCAGTAGCAAAAGAAATAGGTGTAGATGTAGAAGTAAAAGAAATGACATTTGATGGATTAGTAGGAGCATTAAAAGCAGACAAAGTTGATATGGTTATATCAGGAATGTCACCATCTCCAGAAAGAAAAGAAAATGTTGACTTCTCAGATGTATACTACACTGGTAAAAACGTACTTATAGTAAGAGAAGGTGAAGAAGATAAAATAACTTCTGAAGATCAGGTTAAATCAATGAAAGTTGCAGCTCAGAAAGGTTCTATACAGGAAACATACGCTAATAAAATAGGATGTACTGGATTAAAATCTCTTGAATCAGTGCCAGATTTAATGATGGAACTTAAAAATGGAAATGTAGATGCAGTAATAGTTAATGATACAGTTGGTTTAATAAATGTAAATCAGATAGATGGTATAGCATTATCTAGCTTCAACTTACCAGAAGGTGACGCAGAAGAAAGTATGGCTATAGCAGTTAAAAAAGGAAACAACACAGCATACTTAGAAGCAATAAACAAAGCAGTAAAAGATTTCGTAGCTAACGATTTACAGAAATCATTAGAAGATAATTCAGCTTTAGCTGCTCAGGAATAATAAAGAAATACGATAAAGAATAAGAATTCTTTTGTAAGGGGATAGGAGAGATATAACATGAGTTTTGATTTTGTAGGACCATATTTACCAACCTTTATAAAATCGACATTAACAACTATAGAAATATCATTTATAGCATTATTCTTCGGTTTTATAATAGGGCTTATACTTTGCTTAGCTAAAATGTCAAAAAATGGCATATTCAAAGCATTATCAACAATATATATAGAAGTAATTCGTGATACACCACTTTTAGTACAGTTATCAATCATATATTACGGACTTCCACAGGTTGGAATTAATTTCCCAAGTTTATTTGGAATACCAAGTGACTTTATAGCAGGTGCTTTTGCATTATCTATAAACTCTGGTGCATACGTAGCAGAGATAATGAGATCTGGAATACAGTCAGTAGATAAAGGTCAGATGGAAGCAAGTAGATCTTTAGGACTTAGCTACTGGGCAACTATGAGACATGTAATAGTTCCTCAGGCAGTTAAAAATATACTTCCATCATTAGCGAATGAATTTGTTTCATTAGTAAAAGAATCAGCAATACTATCATTCATAGGAGTAATCGACATAATGTTTACTGCTAATACAGTTAAAAATGCTACATACGATAGTTTTGGCCCATATCTTTTCGCAGCGGCAATCTACTTCGTATTAACATTTACTCTATCAAAACTAGTTGGCCTTCTTGAAAAGAAGATGGCAGCATCAAATTAATTATAGATAAAGGAAAGTGAGAATTATGATTACGATAAAAGATTTACATAAATCTTTTGGTGACCACGAGGTACTAAAAGGTATAGATTTAGAAATTGAAAAAGGTGAAATACTAGTTATAATAGGTCCATCAGGATCTGGTAAAAGTACAATATTAAGATGTATGAACCTTTTAGAAACTCCTACATCAGGGGATATAATATTTGAAGGAAAAAGCTTAGTAGATAAAAATACAAATATAGATGAAGTAAGACAGAACATAGGAATGGTGTTCCAGCACTTCAATCTTTTCCCACACAAAACAATACTAGAAAATGTAACTCTAGCTCCTATAACTCTTAAAAAAATGAGCAAAGAAGAAGCTGAAAAGAAAGCAGAAGTTCTTTTAAAAAGAGTTGGACTTTATGATAAAAAGGATACTTATCCAGCACAGTTATCAGGTGGTCAGAAACAGAGAATTGCTATAGCAAGAGCACTTGCTATGGAGCCTGATATGATGTTATTTGACGAACCTACATCAGCACTTGACCCAGAAATGGTTAAAGAAGTTCTTGAAGTTATAAAAGAACTAGCACAGGATGGTATGACAATGGCAATAGTAACTCACGAAATGGGATTCGCTAAAGAAGTAGCGGATAGAGTTATATTTGTAGATGAAGGAAAAATAATAGAAGATAATACTCCAGAAGAGGTATTTAATAACCCAACACATGAAAGAACAAAAGAGTTCTTTGCAAAAGTATTATCTTAATGATTAGTTAATTACTCTCTTGAGTTAATTATATAAAATCAGCATAGAAGGACAGTATTAATTATACTGTCTTTCTTTTTTTTGTATATACATAAAAAATAGTGATAATTTATTATAAATCATATATGCAATCAATGTATCATATAATACTTCCACAGGCTATAAGAGTAGCTATACCAACTCTTTTCAGTAGTTTTATAAATATAGTAAAAGATACATCATTAGTATTTGCTATAGGTGTAAAGGAAATGATGGCTCAGGCACAGCTTGAAGGATCATCAAGCTATAAATATTTAGAGGCGTTTGTATGTGTGCTTCTTATATACTGGATGATAACATCTATAATGACATTCGTTCAGTCTAGATTAGAAAAGAAAATGGGAAAAATGGTCGGTGATAAATAGTGATAGAGATAAAAAATATACATAAGAAATTTGGAAAAAATGAAGTCTTAAAAGGTATAGATTTAGATGTTAAAAAGGGTGAGGTTATAAGTATAATAGGACCTTCTGGTACAGGTAAATCTACATTTTTAAGATGTATAAACTGTCTTGAGAACGCGGATAATGGGTCTATAAAAATGGACGAAAAAGAAGTTGAATTAAGACATATAAAAAAGTCAGATAAACTTTGGCTTAGAAGAAATACTGCGATGGTATTCCAGGGATTATATTTATTTAACAACAAAACAGTATTAAGAAATATAACTATAGGACTTACTGTTGTTAAAAAAATGAGTCAGAAAGAAGCAGATGAAAAGGGATTAGAAATTTTAAAACAGATAGGATTATTAGATAAAAAGGATGAATATCCATCAAGTTTATCTGGTGGTCAGCAGCAGAGGGTTGCTATAGGTAGAGCACTTGCATTAGATCCAAAGGTTTTATTATTTGACGAACCTACATCAGCACTAGATCCAGAGCTTGTAAATGAGGTTTTAATGTTGATAAAAGACCTTGCTAAACAGCACAAAACAATGATAATTGTAACTCATGAAATAAGTTTTGCTAGAAATGTTTCTGATAAAGTTTGTTTTATGGATGGTGGAAAAATAGTAGAAATGGGAAATGCAAAGGATGTTATAGATAATCCACAGAATGAAAGAACTAAAAAATTCTTAAATGTATTAAAAAATAGAGATGAATTAATATAATTAAAAATTTAAAAATAGGCATGAAAAAAGAAGCTCGGGGTAAGCTTCTTTTTTCTTGTGTGAAAACTTCCGTAATTTTCACACTAAATTCAATAAACATAAAATATAT
>Oklahoma_p2__coassemble_459_pt1 | contig 35708 bp, 34 predicted proteins | sample Oklahoma_p2__metabat2_high_PE_021 | metagenome-assembled genome bin Oklahoma_p2
ATGCAAATATAACTAGAGATGAGGAATTTGACTTCTGTGTTCAAAGACTTCAAAATGAGTACGAAGGAAGATTTGATATTCTAGGAAATAATAATATAGGATCATTTTTCTCTGAAGAAGCATTAAAAAGGGACTAAACAATGTATTTAAATCAGTATTCTGTTTAATAGACGATGATGAGGAAACTTACAATATAACTTTAGAAGAAGGGTATTATGTAACATTTACTTATAAAGGCGATTATATATACAATCACGAGCATTTAAAAAAACTAGAAGAATATATAAAAGAAAATAATTTAGAAGCAGTTGGTGGGCCTCTGGAAATATATAAAATTGATATACATGAAACGGGAAATCCAGAAGAATTTGTTACAGAAATACAAATTCCTGTTAAAAAAATATAGAAAATTTCATAAAACCTCTTGACTATGGTATTATACCATAGTTTATCATTTTAGATAAGAAGAGAGGAGAGTATATAAAATGGATTCGAAATTGTTATCAAATGAAAACATGAGCTTAAAGGCAAAATTTTTAAAGTATATGATACCTTCAGTTGTATCTATGTGGGTGTTCTCGCTTTATACAATGGTCGATGGTATATTCGTTGCAAGAGTAGTAGGGGAAACAGCACTTGCAGCTGTAAATATTTCAATGCCTTTTGTAAACTTTATATTCGCATTATCACTGATGTTCTCAACAGGGGCATCTACAATAATAGCTGTATATCTTGGTAAAAAAGATATAGAATCAGCTGATAAAATATTTACTATGAATACAGCGGTAATAATAATATTCTCATTATTAATAATGGCCGGAGTTTTATTAAACTTAGAAAAAGTAGCTACAATGTTAGGTGCTACTGCTTCAACTATGGATTATGTAAAACACTATCTTGGAATAATAGTACTATTCAATGGATTCTTTATGGTGTCTTATTCACTTGAAGTAATTATAAAAACAGATGGATTCCCAATTTTAGCAACTTGTGGAGTTATAATATCAGCAATTAGTAATGTTGTACTTGATTACTTATTTATAATGGTATTCCATTGGGGTGTAATGGGAGCAGCGATTGCAACAGGGTTATCACAGGTATTTTCAACAGTGTTCTTCTTAGTTCACTTCTTTAGAAAAAATTCAACGCTTAATTTCTCAAGATTTAAGTTTGATTTCCCTGAGTTGAAGAAAATAGCATTTATAGGTATACCAGACTCAACTACAGAGCTTAGTTGCGGTATAGTAGTAATGCTTTTCAACTTAAACATAATAAAATACATAGGTGAGCAAGGAGTAGTTTACTACAGTATTATAAACTATGTAAACACGCTGGTACTTATGACAATGATGGGTATAGCACAGGGTATGCAGCCATTAGTAAGTTATTACTTCGGAGCAGAGAACTCTATTAATATGAAGAAACTATTTAAAATGTCTGCTATAGCAGGTGTAATAGCATCGGCAGCATTTGTTGTAATATGTCACCTTATACCAGACTTTATAGTAGGATTATTTATAGATCCAACAGAAACAGCGATATTTACAGAAGCTATAAGAGTACTTCAGATTTATTCTTACGCATTTGCATTTATGGGAATAAACGTAATAGTTTCAGCATTCTTCGTATCAGTTGAAAGACCAGGAATAGCAGCAGTAGTATCTCTTGGAAGAGGTTTCTTCTTAATATTAGCAGCATTATACTTAATGATAGCTATACTTGGTGGAGAAGGAATATGGTATTCAGCAATACTAGCAGAAGGAACTTGTATGATAATTGCTATAGTATTATACAAAACAAAAATTAAGGCAGTATACAAAGATATGAGATTGCCTAAAGCGAAAAAAGAAAAGTTAAATGAATGTTATTAAATAGAATTTAGAATTATGCAATCAAGGTAAGTCGGCAAACACCTTCCACAAAAATAATCGATGACATAAAAACAAAAAACTGTTAGAATAGAAAAAGTATAAAGACCAAATTATTAATAATTTTAAAACCATTACAAAATATGGGAGGTGTTTGTTTGGCTAAAAAGAAATTTTATGCGGTAAGAAAAGGTTATAAAACAGGTGTGTTTTTAACTTGGACTGAATGTAGTAAACAGATAAGCGGATTTAAAGGAGCAGAGTTTAAAAGTTTTCCAACGATGGAAGAAGCTGAAGACTTTGTAAAAGGAATAAAAAAAGAAATAAAAGTTGATGAAAATACAATAGAAGCATATGTCGATGGAAGTTATGAGCATTCTATAAAAAAATACGGATCTGGTGCTGTTATATTAAAAAACAGAGAAGTAATACATACTGAAAGCTTTGGCGGAAACGACGAAGAGTATCTAAGTATGAGAAATGTAGCAGGTGAAATTAAAGCATCTGAATATGCTATGAACTACTGTATAGAAAATGATATCCCTAAATTAGTAATATATTTTGACTATCAGGGAATAGAAAAGTGGTGTACAGGAGAATGGAAGGCTAATAAAAAGGGAACTATTGAATATAGAGATTACTACAACTCTACAAAGGATAAACTAGATGTTAGCTTTGTAAAAGTAGCTGCTCATACAGGGGATAAATATAATGAGATGGCAGATCAACTTGCCAAGGACGGACTAAATAAATAAAAAATAAAAAGATGCAATAATATTTTAGATATTAATATTATTGCATCTTTTTTTATGCTATATCTTAAAGGAGTATATCTAAATACTCTATCTTATGCAGCGAAGTATTACATTGTAAAGAACTAATCCTGCTACAAAATTAAGAACTATGGCTGGAATTACTACTGATACGAAAAGTACGCTAAATCCAGCTGGTAAGCCAACTATATACTGAGCAGAAAGTAGGAATATAGATCCACTTATAAGAGTTCCCATAGGGAATAAGAATATAGAAACTATTTTACCTACTTTTTTAATATCCATTTTTCTTAAAAAAGGAATGTTATACATTAAGTAAACTAATAAGTATGCGAAGTTTACAGATACTATTTTGTCTATAACATTAGGAAGCTGACCACCAGGAAATTTAGTTGTAAGTGCTGTAAATACACCAGTAACTATTCCAGCTAATAGACAGCTTTTGTAGTCATCTCTATTTATTAAAACTACTATAAACATTGTAAGTAGTGCGAAGTCTGGCTGCATAGGAAGTCCTAAAGCAGGTGTAATCTGATGAAGTATAAGACCTATTGCAAGAAGTATTGAATTTAGAACCATTTTTCTTGTATTTAATTTTGTAGTTGTATTTGTTGTTGCTATTGCTTTCATTGTATTTTCCTCCAAGTATTTTAAATTTATTATTTTGCCATTCTGATTCGATATTATCTTCTAGTAAAGTTCATACCATAGTTTACACCTCCTTTTCCGTAAAATAAAAAAACTTCGTCCTATACATAGGACGAAGTATTAATTCGCGTTGCCACCTAAATTCGTATTCCTTATAAATTATAAATTTATATAAGAAATACATCTCTCAAGAATACTAACATATTCTGTGTGTTGTAACGTACACCAAACGCCGGAGTCTACTTTAAAAATATTTCAATCCGGTTCTCTGAGGCCCATTCACTATTTTCCTTCTTGCTGACTCTCACCAACGCCAACTCTCTGTATTGAACCTAAAAACAGCTACTCTTCCTCGTCAAAGAATTTACTGAAAATTTATTATTTTTAACTTGTATTAATCATAATTCAAAATATAGATAATGTCAATAATTATTTTTAATTTTTTTGACAATTAATATGAAAAATAAAATTCATAGTTAAAATAAAGGATAAATCTAACTCATATAGAATATTTATAAATAGAAAAATAAAATTTGTGTGATAAAAATAAAATTGATAGGAGTGATCTATAATGTTTAGAGATATGAGAAGAGTTGATAGAAATAAAGGAACTTTAGAAGGAATAGAAATATTAAAAAATTCTGATGTGAGCTTTTTATCTACAATATCTGTAGATGATGGATATCCTTATGCAATACCAATGAATCATGTTTATTTAGACGGAAATATATATTACCATTGTTCAAAAAAAGGACATAAGTTAGATAATATAAAAGAAAATAGTAAAGTCTGTGTAAGTGCTGTTTCAGAATATGAATTTGTACCAGATAAATTTACAGTAGGCTATAAAAGTGTGGTCGTTTTTGGAAAAGCATCTGTAGTTGAGGACGAAGATGAAAAAAGAATGGTGTTAAGAGAGGTAATAAAAACATATTCAACAGATTATATAGAAGCAGGAAATGAATATGTAGAAAAATTATTTAAAATAACAGATGTGATAAAAGTTGTGCCAGAAAAAATATCTGGAAAAGCGTCTAAAGAATAGATGAATATTGTGAAAGTTGTTGCAAATAGTTCATTTTTTTGATATAGTTAAGTTGTGTTATGTAAATAAAATATATGTATTAAATACAATGGAGGTGAGTTCTTGAAAAAGTTAGGGTCAATAATGAAAATGGTAAAAAGAAGTTCTAAAAAAATACTAAAATATACAGCTATGTCATTCATAATATGCTATGCTTCAGCTGTTGTATTAAGAGTAATGAATGCTTTTTTAGGTGCTAATACTCCGGACTTTTGGTGGTACTTTGTACCAGCTACTTTAGTAGCTCTTGCTTTAAGTGGACTTATGGTATTAGCTAATTTTGATAAAGTATTTAGAAAACCTACTAAAAAGAAAGCAGTTGCGAAACAGAAGGTTCGCAGAAAGAGCGCTCCTGCAGTATCTACACCAGAAAGAGAATACAGAAGAAAAGTATCATAGTATTAAAGACATATATTATAAATACCAGATATTTATTTGCTCGTAAAATGCAATTGTATATATAAAAATAAACACAGTTGTTACTGTGTTTTATTTTTTTTATGGATATAACTTGAAAATTAGATTATTTTATAGATTGTTTATAAAAGGGGAAGTTTTATGAAAATTGATGGATGGGTAAATGATTCGGGTGAAAAAGAACCGGATTATAAAAAAAGGAAAAAACAAAAGAAAAAGAGAAATCTACCCAGTTTTGAAAATTTAAGTAAATTTAACATTATAAAGCTTGTTGTTGCGATACTGTTAGTGTTTGCAATATGGAATCATTTTAGATACCATTCTGAAATAAATCATATGATGGATTATATAGAGTCAAGACAGTATGCTATAGCAATAGACTATTATTCTTCTTTGGAAAAAGAGTTTTCAGAAGGAAAAATGGATAGATTTAATGCCAAGCTTTCTAAAAAGATAAATAAATTCTTAGAAAATACAGGAGATGATTTTTTCAAAGGAAGTATATCAAAGGAAAAATTTACTGGATTTGTAAACATGGTAAATTCTCTGGATAAAATAACTGTAAAAAGTGAGAAGTTATTAGAACAGTGTAAAAAGGCTGCAGATATGTACAGTGATGGAAGTATAGATTATGAAACAGCAAAATCGTTTGTAGATACGATATCAGCATTACAAGGGATGGAAGTAGGAACAGAGGAATATAGACAAGAAATTGAATTTATATACGACTCTAGAATGCTCTATGAACAAGGATATGAATATCAAAAGAAATTCCAGTATTCAAAGGCAATAGAAAACTATGAAAAAGTACTTGAAAAGGATAAAAAGTACTATAAAAAAGCCGAAGAAAATAAAAAAGAATGCATAGAAAAGATGTATGATTATTATATTCAAGAAGCAGCTTTAGCTGCAAAAGGTGGAAATTATCAGATTGCAACAGAGTATATGGAATATGTAAAGAAATATTACCCTGATGATGAAAAAGTAGAAAAAATATTAAAAAATTATCAGAAAAAACTAGCGGAGTATACTTTAGGATCAGATGATATTAAAAATATATACTGTAAAGCGGCTGATATAGAGCCAGAAGGAATAACAGTAAGTCCACTTCCGCAAATGGTGAATGGAGAAAAATACTACTATGCGGAAATACTTAAAGATGGCAAGAGAATAAATGAAGTTCTTATAAATGCAGAAAATAAAAAAATGTATTTATACAAGGATGGAGAACGATCATATGAGGATATTGACCATGCTCGTTTCTTTAGATTAAATACAAATGGAGAAATTGAGTTTGCTATTTCAAAAAAAGATGCAACAGAAAATTTAAAAAATGAATTAGAAAAAAAGAAAAGGGTATATAAAAAATTGGAAGAAATAGAATCTGATAAAGCTGAAAGATATTCTAAATGCGATAAAAAAATAAGCGAAATATTAAATAAAAAGGAGAATACGTATTTCTTCTTTATCGGAAACAAAGGGTTCTTAAGAGGAAAAGATTTATATTGTGTTGATATGTATAATGGAGCAGTGTACTCTTTCGAAAATAATAAACTAGTTCTTATATAATATGGGAGAATAGAATTAGTAAAAAATATAAAAATAGGTATTTAACTAATTCAGAGATTTAAGGATGTACTCTGAAAATAAAACAAAAAGAGGAGAGGTTTGATGTCGAAAAAAATAAAAGTAGCATTAATAGCCTTATTGGTTGTTGTTCTGGGAGCAGTAGGTTTTATGTTTTCAAAAGTAAAAAGTAATAAAATAGCTGAAAACGTAATTGTAAATGGGATAAATATTGGAGGAATGACAAAAGAAGAGGCAAAAAATAAAATAAAAGTATTTGATACTAATGAATTTACCTTAAAAAGTGAAGAAAGAAGTTGGAAGCTTAATTTAGATGAGCTAAACTTTGAATACGATATAGATAAGACAGTTGAAAATGCATATGATGTAGATAGAAAAGGAAATATATTCTCTAATATGTTTGATATGGCAAAATCTATGTTAGGTCATGAAACTAATGTGCGTGTAGCTATAAAATACGACGAAGATAAAGCAAAAGAGCAGCTTGATAAAATAAGAAAAGAAGTTGATAGAGAAAAAGAAAATGCAAAAATAAACACAGATAATGACAAGATAACTATAGTTCCAGAAAAGAATGGAGTAGTCCTTAATGAAGCTGAAACAAATAAGGCTATTGAAAAGCGGTTATCTGCCAATAAATTTAAAGCTGAGGCTGTTGTTAAGCTTGATGAACCTAAGATAAAGAAATCTGATCTTGAAGGTATGGACAAGGCACTTGGAACATCTGTAACTACATTTAAAAATAATTACAACAGAACTGAAAATATAAAAATAGCAACAAATGCATCAAGTGGAGTAATTCTAAAACCAGGACAGGAATATTCTTTTAACGCTATAGTTGGGAAAAGAAATAAAGCCAATGGATATAAGAGTGCACCTGTAATAGTTCAGGGAGAAATGCAGGAAGATTTAGGTGGTGGAGTATGTCAGGTATCATCTACTCTATACAATGCAGCGTTAAAATCAGGAATGGAAATTGTTAATGTAAAGAATCATACAATACCTTCTTCTTATGTTGGAATGGGAAGAGATGCTACTGTTACAGACAGTGGAATAGATTTTGTATTTAAAAATCCATATAAACACAATGTATATATTCAGAACTATGTAACAGGTGGCTCAATAGTATGTCAGGTATTTGGAAGTAAGGCAGATGAGCAGAATATAGAAATACAGACTAAGACAATATCAGTTTCACAGGCTACACCTCAGAAGGTAGAAAAAAGTGACTTGCCAGCTGGAAAGGAAGAAGTAGATAAAGCTAGTAGAAATGGATATGTTGTTGAAACATACAGAATATACAAAGATAAAGATGGAAAACAAATTAAAAAAGAAAAAATAGCAACATCAAGTTATCCAAAACAGAATGGAGTTATATTTGTAGGAACTGCTCCTGTAGAGGAAAAACCAGAAGAACCACAGAATCCTGGCGAAAATAACTCAGGAAATAATGGTGGAGGAGAAACTCAAAAACCAGACGGAAATGCAGGAAATACAGGGAATTCAGGTGGAGAAGCTCAAAAGCCTGAAGCAACACCAAAAGAAGTTAAAGAAAATAATAAAAACTAAATAAAAAAATCAATAGGGGTTGTTGAAAAAATCAGCAACCCCTTTCTTTTTGTTTGAATAAATATAATAATAGTATTAAGAATTTAATTTAGAGGTGAGGAAATGAAAAGATATAAAGAAGTTGTCGAGAAGCAGAAGGAATTCTTTAAAACTGGAAAGCCTATTGATATAAATTATAGAAAAAAAGCTTTAATAAAATTGAGAGATGCTGTTGATAAGTATGAAGAAAAGATTTTATACGCATTAAAGCTAGATCTAGGAAAATCGGAATTTGAAGGATATGAAACAGAATTAGGAATAGTAAAAAGTGAGTTAAAAAATACTATAAAAAATCTAGAAAAGTGGTCAAAACCTAAAAAAGTCAGAGCATCTATTATGAATCCATTTTCAGACAATAGAATCTACAATCAACCATATGGAGTTTGTTTAATACTCTCTCCTTGGAACTATCCATTTCAATTAGCACTAATGCCACTTATAGGGAGTATAGCAGCGGGAAATACTGGTATATTAAAGCTTTCAGAAATATCTCCATTTACATCTGGAGTGGTTAGAGAAATAGTTGAAGAAGTATTTGATGAGGAATATGTTGCTGTATTTTCTGGTGAAGCGGAAGAGGCAATAAATTTAATTGAATCCGATATTGATTTTATATTCTATACAGGAAATCCTAAAATAGGAGCATCTGTTGCAGAATCAGCTGGTAGAAGGTTGATACCTTGTGTATTAGAACTTGGTGGAAAAAGCCCTTGTATAGTTGATAGGAAGGCAGATTTAGATAATGCAGCTAAAAAAATAGTGTGGGGAAAATTTATGAATGCAGGTCAGACATGTGTTGCGCCAGACTATATAATAGCTGATAGACTAGTATTTTTAGAATTAAGAGATAAACTAATACATTATATTAATGAGTTTTATGGAGAAAATCCAATTGAGTCAGATGACTATCCTAAGATAATAAATAGAAAAAACTTTGATAGGGTTTTAAATCTAATTGAAGGTAAAAAACTTATATTTGGTGGAAAATATGATGAGGAAAGTTTAAAAATAGAGCCAACTATATTAGAGGTATCTAATACAGATGAAAAAATAATGCAAGAGGAAATATTTGGGCCTATAATTCCAATTGTTGTATATAAGAATAAAAATGAAATATTTGAAATAATAGAAAAAAATAAAAATCCTCTGGCTTTATACTTATTTACAGATGATAAGCCATTTGAAAAAGAGATAATTGAAAAGGTATCTTTTGGAGGTGGATGTGTAAACGACACAATAATTCACTGTACATCAGATGGACTACCATTTGGAGGAATAGGTAGAAGTGGACTTGGAAATTATCATGGAAAAGCTAGCTTTGATGCATTTAGTCATAAAAAATCTGTTGTAAAATCTAAAAAATTTGCAGATATAAGTATGAAGTATCCTCCATTTAATGAAAAAAAGCTAGAATTAATAAAAAAAGTGTTTAATATATTGTAACATTTAGTAAAATAAAAAGAATACAATGTTGTAATTAATATATCTTTGACTATTGTATACAATATGTGGTATTTTAGTTTAGGGGAAAGGAGGAATGATTAATGAAAGTATTTAATCAGTTAGCAATCATTCTTGGAATTTGGGTAGTAGGAGAGTATATAAGCTCTATGATATCTAGTTTTGTCTTAATTCCAGGAAGTATAATTGGTATGATCCTGTTATTTTTAATGCTTCAATTTAAAATTATAAGCATAGAGAGCATAGACAGTATATCTGGTTTCTTTTTAGATAATATGGCATTGTTCTTTGTACCAGCTGGAGTATCGCTTATAAAATCTATGAATCTTATAAAGCAAAATATAATACTTCTAGTTTTAGCAATATTTGTAACTACAGCTATAGTTATGTGGTTTACAGGAATTGTGGTGGAAATAATGATGAAAAGAAAGGAAAAGAAATCTAATGTATAATATAACTCAGACACCAATATTTGGTCTTCTTTTGACTATAATTTTTTATAATTTGGGAAGGTTTATTCAGCGTAAAACAGGAAATCCTATATTTAATCCGCTATTAATAGCAATCATATGTATAATAGCGTTTTTAAGTATTACAAAAATACCTTATGAGGCGTATAAGATAGGTGGAGATAGTATAAACTTCTTCCTATCACCAGTAACAGTTGTACTAGCTGTACCACTTTATAAGCAGTTTGAATTATTTAAAGAAAATATGATAGAAATAATAATCGGTATAACAGCCGGAGTTTTAGTATCTTTTGTATCTATAAAGATACTGGGAGGAGCTTTAAATGCAGATTCATCTCTTTTAAACTCTTTAATACCAAAATCAATAACTACTCCAATGGGAATATCTCTTACAAATTCTCTTGGTGGAGTAGAAGCTATAACAGTTGTTGCAATAATTTGTACAGGAATATTAGGAGCAATAATATCTCCACTAGTATTTAAAATAGGTGGAATTAAACATCCTATAGCTAGAGGAATAGCACTTGGTACAGCATCACATGCACTTGGAACTACTAAAGCTATCGAAATGGGTGAGGTTGAAGGTGCTATGAGTGGATTATCAATAGGTATATCTGGAACACTTACGGTTATACTAGTGCCTATTTTAATAAAATTATTATAAAATTTGTTAGGATATTGGTAGGAAAATAGAAAAAATAAAATTTTTTTAGAAATAAAAATAAAAAATTTTTAAGATAATTAAATTTACCTTCAATTTATAAAATTGAAAAGTTGTTAGAAATAATTTCAATAAAACTATATAACAACAAAAATAAGGGTGAAAAATTGCAAGATGTGAAAAATAAAATTCATTAATTTAATAAAAAAATATAAATTATGTAATAAACAAAGTAAAAAATGCCCTAATTGCTAAAAAAGTATAGATTTTTTAGACTAGACAATAAGAAAAATTTGATTATAATATATATGTGAAGTCAGGAAACACTAATTTACATTAAAGAATTGGTAGAAAATTATTAAATTGAGGAAATTGAAGGGAGAAAAAAATGAGTGAAGTAAAAGATACTCTAAAAGAGCATCCTAGTTTGAGATTTTTAACGATGATAGTAGGAATGTTGATAACATCTATAGGAGTAAATGGATTTTTAAGACCTGCTGGACTTCTTAGTGGTGGAGCTACAGGTATATCAACTGCAATAAACTACCTTACAGGGATGAATATAGGGTTCTTAACATTTGTAGTAAATATACCAGTATTTATACTTGGGTTTATATATCTTGAAAAAGAATTCTGTATATTGAGTCTTATTAATATGGCGATATTTTCATTTTTATTAGGTGTAACATCTGATATATCACAGTTTATACCAATAAATGATATGATTCTTCAGGCTATATACGGTGGATTATTATCAGGGGCAGGAGTTGGTCTTGTATTTAGAGCAAGAGCATCTACTGGTGGTACAGATATAATAGCTGCTATTTTAAAGGTTAAAAAGAATATAGAAATAAAAGATACTGCTATGGCAATAAATGCTGTAATAGTATTTATAGGAAGTTTCTTATTTGGATTAGATTTAGCGCTTTATACATTAATAGATATATTTATGAATGCAACAGCAATGAACTTCGTAAAAGATGCGATGAACTCACAAAAAGCTGTCATGGTTGTATCTGATAAAGCTGAAGAAATCTCTGAAATAATAATGAAAAAATTAGTAAGAGGTGTTACATTCCTTGAAGCGGAAGGTGCATATACTCATCAGAAGAAAAAGATAATATACACTATAGTTTCTACAAGTGAAATTCCTCAGATAAAAGAAATTTCTCTTAGTTGCGATAATAAGGCCTTTATTTCAGTAAATGATATTACAGAAGTAAAAGGTCGAGGATTCAAAGCGAAGGATCTTTAATAAAAATAAATATTTTGGAAATAAAAATCCTCATGTTAAAAACGTGAGGATTTATTTTTTTGCTTTTATATATAAGAATTTAGTATTATAATAATATAAGAAAGTAATTTAAATAATATAATAAAGACGTTTTACTTTGGAGGGGAAAGTTATGAATCTACCTAGAAGATATAAAGAAATATTTAATAGATATAATAGAGAAATCGCAATTGTTGAAAAAAAAGTTAGAAATTTTGAAATAAAAAGAGAAAAGCTAATAAGAAGAGAAGAATATGCAACTGACTTTGAAGTTAATGAAATAGAAATGCGGAGAAGGGCATATGAAGAAGAAGAGGAAATAGAAAAAGAATACTTTAAAAAATCAGAGTTTTATATAGATAAAGAAGATAACGTACAAGAAGAGGTATACGAAGAAGTAGATATAGATGTAGATGATGACTATGGTATGAACGCTGAAGATGTAGTAAAGGCATTGAGTCTTTTAAAGGATGAATCTCAGGATGAGTTCTGGGGTGATATAGATATATTGGATAATGATTCAGATGAGGAAATAGAGTACGACGAAGAACTTTTAGATGATGATCTACTTTATTTAGATGATTTAGATAATAATATAGAAAATAATAATGAAGAAGAATATGATGACTACGATGAATATGATGATGAGCTTGAAGACGAGAGAGAATATGGTATGGATATGGAAATAGATGCATATACTCCTAATCCAGATGGAAAAAATGTAAAACCTGTAGAAAGAATTTATGAATTTTCAAATGGAGATATATACATTGGAAAAATGATAAATAATAAAATGCATGGAATGGGAAATTATATTTTCTATTCTGAGAGAGAAACAAAAAATGAATACGTTGGAGAGTTTAAAAACAATAATAGAGAAGGAAAAGGTGTTTATAAATTCTCTAATGGCGATGAGTATATAGGTAATTTCAAAAGAGAAATGGCAAATGGCATAGGTAGAATGGTATACAATAGTGGTTCTGAGTATCTTGGCGAATGGAAAGACAGCAGAAAAGATGGATATGGTTTCTATCAGTGGAAAGATGGAGATATGTATATAGGTGAGTTTAAACAGGGAAAATTCAATGGAAGAGGAAGTTGCTTTGATAGAAATGGAAAACTAGTGTATGAAGGTCAATGGGTAAATAACGTGATAAATGGAAAAGGAAGATTTATCTGGGAAGATGGAAAGAGCTATGAGGGAGATTTCAAAGATGGAAGAAAACATGGAGAAGGAACTTTCTATGATGAGGATGGAGATATACTATACAGTGGAACTTGGGAAAATGACAAGCCAGTAATTTTTGGAATGTCTTTTGAAGAAGTTTTCTCAGGCAGAGAATAAAATATACCATAGGTGTAAAAAGTTAAAATATTAAAAACGTATAAAAATTTAATTCAAAATACTACAGAATGTTTAAGAATACATTTTGTAGTATTTTTTTTTGAAAGAAAAGTAATAATAAAATTTAATAAATGTTTAGAATGAAAAATAGTTAAATAAAAGTAAAAATATATATTTCTTATCCAATTATATAAAAGATACTAATTTTTATAGCTATTTATTAGCATTTAAATAAATAAAAATTTTATGATAAAGTATAGAATTTAGTGAAAAAATATTTATGAAAAAAGAATGTAGTAATAAAAAAAAAGAATAAAAATATAGATTAATATAGAAAAAATCTATATCTTAATAAATATACATAAAAATATACTATAAAAATATAGTTTTTTTCTATTCAATGCAAAAGTTGATGGTGCTATAATATACACGTAAATATTTAAGTAATATATTATAATATACAAAATTTTATATTTAACATAAATTTATTGCAGGAGGTTTTATAGTGATAAAAATATCAAAATTAAAAAAGAAATTTGGCAATCTAGAAGTGTTAAAAAATATAAATCTTACTATAGAAGATGGAGATATATATGGATTAGTTGGAAGAAGCGGAGCAGGAAAGTCAACTCTACTTCGATGTATAAATGGACTTACTGATTATCAGGAAGGAAGTTTAACAGTAGATGGAAAAGAAGTAAAAGAATTTAATTCATATGAAATGAGAGAATTTAGGAAAAGTATGGGTATGATATTTCAACAATTTTCTCTCTTAAATAGAAAAACGGTTTATCAAAATATTGCAGTTCCAATGCAATGTTGGAACTATCCCAAAGATGAAATAGACAAAAAAGTAAGAGATTTACTTGAACTAGTAGGACTTAGTGATAAAATGAATGCAAAACCAAGAAATCTTTCTGGAGGACAAAAGCAAAGAGTTGCTATTGCAAGAGCTTTAAGTATGGACTCAAAAGTCTTGCTTTGTGATGAAGCAACATCAGCATTAGATCCTAAAACTACATTATCAATATTAGAACTACTAAAAAAGATAAATAAAGAAAGAGGTATAACAATAATAATAGTAACTCACCAAATGGAAGTTGTAAGAAATGCCTGTAATAAGATTTCTATATTAGAAAATGGAGAAATAGCAGCCCAAGGAGAAACAAAAGAAATTTTTGCTCAAGGACCTAAAGCTTTACAAAATCTTTTAGGTGAAGAAAATACAAAGCTACCTAATACAGGAAGAAATATAAGAATATCACATTATGTAAATGATATATCAGAAGGAAAGTTTATAAGTCAGATGTCAACTGATTTAAATACGATATTTTCTGTGATTGATGGTCAAATACTTAAATACAGTGACGATAAATTTGGAACATTTACAATAAATGTTACAGAAGAACAATTTCCAATAATAACTAAGTATCTTGATGATAGAAATTATGAATGGAGAGAAATTGTTTCAAATTTAGATGAAAGTGAGGATGATATATAATGGCTCTTACCAATTATACAATGATGGATATATTTAATATGCTTATAGCACCAGCTTTTATAGATACTATTAAAATGACTTTTATTTCAGGTGTTTTATCAGTAATATTTGGTTTTTTAGTAGGAGTTTTATTAGTCGTAACAGAAAAAGATAATTTATGTCCAATGCCTATGTTTAATAGAATATTAGATGTAGTTGTAAATATATTAAGATCATTTCCATTTATAATTCTTATGATTTCGATAATACCGCTTACTCGCTTAATAGCAGGTTCATCAATAGGATTAAAAGCAGCTTTAGTACCTCTTACAGTGGCAGCAACTCCTTTTATGGGTAGAATATTTCAAAATAGTTTAAAAGAAGTAGACCCTGCATTAATAGAAGCGGCAAACTCATTTGGAGCATCAAAACTACAAATTATATTTAAGATAATGCTTAGTGAAGCCGTTCCATCTATAATATCTGGCGTATGTCTTGGCATAATAAATCTTTTGAATGCAACGGCAATGGCTGGAATAGTTGGTGCTGGAGGGCTTGGAGCAATAGCTCTTACTTATGGATATCAAAATTTCAATATGAAAATAATGTACTCTGTATGTGTTATTTTGGTAATATTAGTTGCTATCATACAGTATGCTAGTGATTTACTATATAGAAAATTAAAATAGGTAAATTAAAACAAAGTTTTGTTTTAAAAATAAAAAATAATAAAAGGGAGGAAAATATGAAAAAATTATTAACAGTAGTACTTGCATCTTTAATGGCTTTATCTATTATGACAGGATGTTCAGGTAAAAAATCATCAAATTCAGAATCTAATTCTGAAACAAAAACTATAAAAATTGGGGTAAGATCTGATATGGTAGATCAAGCTGAATCAGTTCGTCAGCGGGCTCTTGATGGAGGATATGATTTAGATGTAGTTGTATTTAATGATAGTATACAACCAAATGTAGCCCTTTCTGAGGGAAGTATAGATATAAACTGGTATCAGCATGAACCATATCTAAAAAATTATAACGAATCAAATGGAACAGATTTAGTAATGATAAAACCTAAAACTTTCTATCCACTATTTGGAATGTTTTCTGAAAAATGGCAAAAACTAGATGAAATTCCTGATGGAGCGACAATAGGTCTTTGCAATGATGCAACAAATAAATCACGTGCATTATTTATGCTACAAGATGAAGGTCTTATAAAATTAAATGAAAGTGTGGAATCTCCAACTGAATTTGATGTAAAAGAAAACCCTCATAACTTTAAATTTATAGAGGCTGAAATGAGTGTTTTACCACAGTCAATAAGTGATTGTGATGCAATATGCCTTGCAGCAGGACATATGGTTAATGCGGGAAAATCAATAGAAAATCCTTTATGTGAAAGTAAAGATAATGATACATATGCAGTAGGTATGGTTGTCAGAGCAGAAGATAAAGATGCTCAGTGGGCAAAAGATCTTGCAAAATTAGTTCAGTGTGACGAACTTGCTGAATACTTTAAAACAGATAAACGGGGTACACAAGTTCCAACATGGAAATAAATATATTATTAGTAATATAAAAGGGTAAAAATATTTACCCTTTTTTTCTATATTCTAAAATATATGGATGGTGAAATTATGGAAATTGCTATTATAACACTCGAAAAAGTAATTGTGATGTGTATATTAGCTCTTACGGGAGTGATATGTTATAAAAGAAGGATAATTGATGACAAGCAAAATGAAGGTGTATCAGAAATGGTACTGCAGGTTTTCACACCAATACTTCTTTTTACATCATTACAGCAGAATTTTTCTGAAAAAATGATTAAAGGATTTATTGTCTGTATAATAGTATCTATGATAGGATTTTTAATAAGTTTGTTAATTTCATATGTAGTATCTTTTAGAGAAGATGATTACAATAAAGCTGTTGAGCAGGTTGCACTTATTTATTCTAATTGTGGTTTTATTGGGATACCTCTTGTACAAGGAATTTTTGGTAGCGAAGGTGTATTTTATATGTCAGCTTTTGTAGCTGTATCAAATTTTTTAATATGGACTCATGCGGTAATTATAATGTCAGGAAAAACTGATATAAATTCTATTATATTATCTCTAAAATCTCCAACAATAATAGCTATTATTTTAGGAATGACATTTTTTATAATGCAATGGAGATTACCTAAATTTATTATGGAACCGCTTGAAATGTTTTCTAGTGTAAATACACCACTTGCGATGATAGTTGCTGGAATTAATATAGCAAAAGAAAATATTATTAAGTCATTGAAACATAAAAGGCTATATTTTATATGTTTATTAAGGCTTATAATAATACCATTTTCAGTTTTGTTTTGTTTAAAACTTTTATCTATAGAAAAAATAATATGTCAGGTGGCTATTTTAGCAATAGCATGTCCTACAGGAGTTACAGGTACATTGTTTGCTATGAGATATAGCAAAAATTCGGGATATGCGACAGAAATTTTTTCGATGACAACAATATTTTCAATAGCAACATTACCATTTGTAATGATGTTTTGTTAATTATATATATTTTTAAGAAGGGAGCTATAATCATGGAACTTATAAAAACAGAATTAACACCCAAAGAAAGGATAACTCTTTATGCTAAGGGAGAGGAAGTAGATAGAATACCAACAACATTATCTGCTGGAGAAACTATACCTGTTCTTTATGGAATTTCAATACATGATTATTATTTTTCATCTGATTTAATGGTAGAAATTGAAACAAGAATGGCTGAGGATTTTGGAGCAGATAATATGGGAATGGGATTAGGATTACGTACTGTAGCCGAAGCTATAGGTACAAAAATGCACTATTCAAATGATAGTGTTGCTTATATAGAGGATCCTGTAATAAAAGATTATAAACAGATAGATAATATGGAAATAATAAACATAAAAAAAGATGGAAGAATTCCTATAATGCTAGAAGCATTTAAAAGATTACAAGAAAAATATGAGAAAGAAAGAATAATAAGTACTGGGATGGCTGGACCACTTACAACTGCATGTGCGCTAGTTGGAACAGATAAGTTTTTAAAGGATTGTATAAAAAGACCTGATGAAATAAAAAAACTTATGGAATACGCTACAGAATGTATAATAGCGTGTGGTAGAGATATGTATAAAGAAATAGGAATAACAAGTAGTTTATCTGAGCCAATAGCATCAGCAAATCTAATAAGTAAAAAACAGTTTGATCGTTGGGCTAAACCATATATAAAAAGAGTTGTAGATGAATGGAGTAAATTCCAAAATAAGCCAAGTATACATATATGTGGAAAAACTAATGATAGATGGGATTCAATTGTGGAAACAGGTATATCAGGATTTTGGGTTGATAACTATGAAGATCTTGAAGTACTGAAAAATAAAATAGGAGATAAAGTTGCTATAAGTGGAAATGTAACACCTGTTGATGTATTTAGAAATGGAACACCAGAACTTATAGAAAAAGAAATATATAATTGTATAAAAAAAGCAAGTGATTCCCCAAATGGATTTACTCTTTGTCCAGGATGTACAACACCAGTAGGGACACCTAGAGAAAATATAATAGCATTTATGAATGCTGCTTATAAATACGGGTATGGTGCAAAAAAAGGACAGATGTGTAAAGGAATAAAAAAGTAAATTATGAATAATGGAGATATGAATATGAACAAAAGTATAAATATAAGCTCTTCTTTACTTCTTGAAAAGGCTATAAATCATGAGAAGGTACCTAGATGTCCTTGTATATGTCCTGGTGGTATGATGAATATGCTTACAGTTGAACTTATGGAAAAAGAAAAAGTATGGTGGCCAGAAGCGCATATAAATCCAAAAGTGATGGCAAAACTTGCAGAATCAGTGTATTTAAATAATTTATTTGATAATATAGGAGTTCCATCATGTATGACTGTAGAAGCTGAATCAATGGGTGCAAAGGTAGATTTAGGTAGTATAAGTATAGAACCAAGGGTAATAGAATATGCAATAAACTCTGTAAAAGAATGGAATAAATTAGAAAATATAAATATAGATAGTGGAAGAGTAAAAGTAGTACTAGATGCGCTAAAAATAATAAAAAGTAATAAAAGTGGAGCAGCTATAATAGGAAATTTAACCGGACCAATAAGTGTAGCGTCGTCTTTAGTAGAGGCGATACAATTTTATAAAGATTTACATAAGAATCCAGAAGACTCGAAAAAAATCATGGAAATAGTTACAGATAATCTTATACTATTTGGCAAAGCACAGATAGAAGCAGGCGCTGAATTTATAACTATATCAGATCCAAGTGGAACGGGAGAAATACTAGGACCAAATCTATTTAAAAAATATGCATTACCTTATTTAAACAGAATATGCAGAGAACTAAAACCTCTTTGTAAAGGGATAATAGTTCATATATGTGGTCAGTTGAAAAGTATTTATGAAGAACTTTTGCAACTTGAATGCGATGTAATTAGTGTTGATGCTGTTGTAAACTTAAAACAACTTAAAAAACGGTTACCAAATAAAATAATTATGGGAAATGTAAGTACATTCGCACTTGCGTCAGGAAATAAAAAAATAATACATAAATTATGTGAAAACTGCATAGAAAATGGTACCAATATATTATCACCAGCTTGCGGTTTAGGTACTACAACAAAAATTGATAGTATAAAAATTATAATGGAAACATCAAAAGAAAACATGGAGGAAATATAAAATGTTGCAAATAAAGCCTTCAGAAGATAAAACAATACTCCAATGTATAAGAGAGTTAGGTATACAGTTGGAAAGTCCATGTAATGGAAAAGGTATATGTGGTAAATGTAAGATTAGAATAAAAAATGGTGAAGTGAATAAAATTACAAAAGAAGAAATTGATTTTTTAAGTAAAAATGAGGTGGAAAATAATATAAGATTAGCATGTCTTACAATACCAAAGACATTAGTTGAAATAGAATTACTTAATACATCAATTGAAAAAGATTCAAAAGTTTTGAACTCAGATTGTATTTTAGAAATTAAAAATTCTCCAGAAATAGAAGTAGAGGAAATATTTGTAAAATCAACATCTTTAGAAAAACAGGAATCTTTAGAAGAAAAAATAGGAAAAATATGTAGTATACAAGCTCTAAAAAAGTTACCTATATTTCAAAATAAAAATGTTTTTATTGTAAAAAGAAATGAAAAAGTAATAGATATAAGAAAAGATAATAAGGTATATGGGGTTGCAGTTGATATAGGAACAACTACTGTTGCTGTTTCAATAATGAATCTTATTAATGGAAAGGTTGAAACAAGTGATGGATTTATAAATCCACAAAAAACTTTTGGGCTAGATGTCCTTTCAAGAATTCATTATGGTACAGAAAATAAGAATGGAGTTTATGAAATGCAAAATATTTTTATAAAAAAACTTCAGCATAGTATAGAAAAGTTAGCATATGATGTAAAGATAAATACTGAGTCAATATACGAAATTGTTTTATCTGGAAATAGTACGATGATTCATATTGTCTTAGGTTTACCTTTAAATACATTAGGAAAATCACCATATAGTAGTATATTTAACCGTTCAATTAGTGTATCAGGAAATGATTTGGGAATAAAAATAAATGATGAAGGAAAAATCTATTGTACTCCATCTGTATCTACTTATATAGGTGGAGATATAGTATCTGGTGTACTTGCTTCAAGAATATATGATAGCGAAAAGACAATTTTATTTATTGATATAGGCACAAATGGTGAGATTGTTTTAAGTTATAATGGAAAAATGTATTCTTGCTCGTGTGCAGCAGGACCAGCTCTTGAAGGTATGAATATATCTTGTGGTATGAGAGCAGAAAAAGGGGCTATAGATAGAATAGAAATAAATAATGACACTGTAAAAATCAACGTCATAGGAGGATGTAAGCCAAAGGGAATATGTGGAAGTGGCATACTTGAAGGAATAAGTAAATGTATAAAAAAAGGAGTAATAGCAAAGTCGGGAAGAATATTGACAGATAATAATATTGTAGAAACAGATTTAAAAGGAAAGAGAAAAATTTGTATAGATTATGAAAATAATATATATATTACACAATCAGATATAAGACAAGTTCAATTGTGTAAAGGTGCTATTTTATCAGGTATAATAACATTGTTTAACCAAATAGGTATTGAAGAAGACAATATAGATGAAGTAATAGTTGCAGGACAATTTGGAAAATATATTGATCCAGAAAGTATTACAGGAATAGGTATTATTCCAATGTCTCTGAAAGAAAAAATAAAATATATAGGAAATTCATCTATGACAGGTGCAAAAATGTGTCTTATATCTAAAGAAGAAAGAAAAATAATGGAAGATATAGCTAACAATATATCATATATTGAACTGTCAACATGTGAAGGATATGAAAAATTATTTACAAAATGTCTTCAGTTTGGAGTGAAATAAAATGAAAAAATTTGTATGTACAATAAATTTTGAAGATGAATTTAAGATAAGTGAAAAGCTAATAAGAGATTTAAATATTAAAGATCCTAAAACTTTACATGAAGATATAAATATTATGTATGAAATTGCGATGGAATTAGAAGATAATGGATGGATAATACTTCCTATGTGTAGCACACTTATTAGTGAGGCATTAGGTGCAGATGTAAAACTTTCATTAGGAGGAGCAAGAATAAAGGAGGAAAAATATAAACTTAAAGAAGAAATAAGCACACTTTTCAATAAAAAAATAAATAAAGAATGTAAAAGATTGTCAGTTATGATGGAATTATTGGAAAAACTTTCATCAAATGGTAAACATGTAATATATGGAATAGAAGGACCATTTTCTTTATTAAGTTCATTAATACCTATTGGAAAAATGTTTTCTACATTAAGAAAGGATAAAGAAGGAAAATTATTATTGAATGCTAAAAAATGGGTTTTAGAATATGCATTTATGGCTATTGAAAATGGGGCAGAAGTAATATCATATGCAGATCCAATAGCAAGTATAGATATTATTGGAGAAAAAATGTTTAAAGAAGTGTATGTTCCTATATGCAAAAGTATAATAGATGAGTTAAAAGAAAATTATCCAGAAATAGTAATTCATTTATGTGGAAAACTTACTCAAAGCATGATAGATACAGATTGTTGTGATATAACTAAGGAAACATATAGTGAAAAGAATAGCTACGGAGAAGTTATGAGAGAATATGTAAAAAATAATGAAAGAAAGTTAATTGGACATTATTGTTTAAATTTACTAAATAATAATAGAAACTATCTTGAATTTATATCATGGAAGTAAAATTAGGAGGTATATTATGAGTAATAAATTAAGACTATTAGAAGAACTTGATAGATGTGTTGTTGAAATGGAGGATGAAGAAGTTATTGATGTTGCAAAGGAATATGTTGAATCAGGATATGATGCATATGAAGGAATAACAGAGGGGTTAGCAAAAGGTATGGAACGAGCTGGAGATTTATTTGAAGAGGAAGAATATTTTGTTCCTGAATTACTTATATGTTCTGATGCTATGTATAATGGACTTGAAGAAATGAAACCATATATTAAAAAAGATACAAGTGATGAAAAATGTAATATAATAATAGGTGTTGTTGAAGGAGATACACATGATATAGGCAAAAACTTAGTAAAAATAATGATGGAAACTGCTGGATTTAAAGTGTATGATCTTGGAAGAGATGTTCCTGTAGAAACATTTTTAAAAAAGGTTAAAGAAGTAGAAACTGGTATAGTATGTATGTCTACTCTTATGACAACAACTATGGCAAATATGGATAGAGTTATAGAGGAACTTAGTAGAGAAGGTCTTAGAGATAAAGTGAAAGTAATGGTTGGAGGAGGTCCATTATCTCAATCATATGCAGAAAAAATAGGGGCAGATGCATATACGAGCAATGCAGCTGAAGCAGCAAAGAAAGCAAAGGAACTTGCACTAGAACTAAAAAATTTATAGCAATATAATTTTATTAAGTCAAGAAAGACAGCTAAAAACTTGTTTTCTTGACTTTTTTTATGGAATAATTACAATATAACATATTAGAAATTTAAATTACAGAGTATGAAGATACAAATTTTAGAATTATAAATTAAGTTAGTAAAATAAAAAATAAAAAAATTGAAAATAAAAAGAGGAAATAAAAAATTTTTATAGAAGTGTATATAGTACTGCCTAAAATAGAGTATAATTTAGGAGGTGTAAAAATGGGAAAAAAAGAACAAAAAGCATTTGATTTTGTTGTAAATAAATTAAAAAGTGATGAGAATAACATCTCTATTATGCTGGTAGGTTCTGCAAAGTATAAGGACTTATCTGACGAAAATTTATCTATAAATGATATAGATTTATTTGTTATAAGAAAAAATCAGATTTCTGATCAAATAAGAGAGTTTCCAAATTACTTTGGTGTAGAATTTGACATCAATTATTTTTCTATAGAAAGTGCAAATAGATATATAGAAAGAGGAGAAAAATTCTTTGTTAAGGCTATTTCTAAGCCTGTATTAGTCTTTGAAAGAGAGGAAATTTCTGAGGATATCATTGAAAAATGTAAAATAATGTATGAAAAAATAAATAAAAAGTAATAAAAAGGAAGTGTTTTAAATGTTAGATTCAAAAGAAAATGTGGAATTAAAAGAAGGAAAAATGGACAAGGAAAAAATAAAAAGAGCGGTTAGAGATATTTTAGAAGCTATTGGAGAGGATCCAGATAGAGAAGGACTTAAAGACACTCCAGATAGAGTTGCTAGAATGTATGAAGAAATATTCTGTGGTATTTTCCAGGACCCTAGAGAGCATTTAAAAGTTACTTTCCCAGAGGAATCACACGAAGAAATGGTTATAGTTAAGGATATACCATTTTATTCTTGCTGCGAGCATCATCTAGTACCTTTCTTTGGAAAAGCTCATATTGTTTATATTCCAAAGGGTGGAAGACTTACAGGGCTTTCAAAATTAGCTAGAGTGGTTGAAACTATAGCTAAAAGACCTCAGTTACAAGAAAGAATTGCAAAAGAAACAGCGGATATAATAATGGAAGAATTAAGACCTTATGGGGTGATGGTTGTTATAGAAGCTGAACATATGTGTATGACTATGAGAGGTGTTAAAAAGCCTGGCTCAAAGACAGTTACTTCAGCAGTTAGAGGAGTATTTGCAAAAGATATAGCTACTAGAACAGAAGCGATGAATTTAATACTTATGAAATAGGAGGAATAGATAAATGCTAGATTACGGAAAAAGAACATATATAATGGGAATATTAAATGTTACACCAGATAGTTTTTCTGATGGTGGAGATTTTAATTCAGTAGATAAAGCATTAAAACATGCTAAAGAGATGGTTGAAGAAGGTGCCGATATGATAGATATTGGTGGTGAATCTACAAGACCGGGACATACTTATGTGGATAGTGAAGAAGTGGATAGTGAAGAAGAAATAAGAAGAGTTGTACCAGTTATAAAAGCATTAAAAAAAGAAATATCACTTCCTATGTCAATAGATACATATAAAGCTGATGTTGCTGAGGAAGCATTAAAGCTAGGTGTTGAAATGGTAAATGACGTTTGGGGACTTAGAAAAGACGCAAATATGGCAAATGTAATATCTAAGTACGATGCAGAAGTTTGTATAATGCATAATCAGGATGGAACTGAATACGATAAAGATATAATGGAATCAATAAAAGACTTCTTAAATGAAAGTATAAAGATGGCATTAGATGCTGGAGTTAAAAAAGAAAAAATAGTACTAGATCCAGGTATAGGATTTGGTAAGACATTCGAGCAAAACTTAGAAGTGCTTAGAAGACTTGGAGAGCTTAGAGATTTAGGATATCCAATACTTTTAGGTACTTCAAGAAAATCTGTTATAGGAAACGTACTACATTTAGAGCCTAAGGATAGAGTTGAAGGAACAGTTGCAACTACTGTACTTGGTATAAGAGATGGAGTAGATATAGTTAGAGTACATGATGTAACAGAAAATTTAAGAGCTGCAAAAATGGCAGATGCTATATATAGATAATAGAATTTGTTTGAGGTGATAGCTATGGATAAAATTATTTTAAAAGATATGGCTTTCTACGGTTATCATGGCCTTTTAAAAGAAGAGAGTGTTCTAGGTCAGAAGTTTTTTATAGATATAGAAATAGAAACGGATACAAAAGAAGCTGGAATAAATGATGATTTCACAAAAACAATAAATTATGCAGAAGTTTATGAAATAACTAGAGAATTTACAGAAGATAAGAGATTCAATTTAATTGAAGCCTTAGCTGAAAATATAGCATCAGAGATATTAAATAGATTTGATATTGCTTATTCAGTTATGGTAAGAATAAGAAAAAAAGAGGCTCCAGTCAAAGGAATTTTTGATTATATGGGAGTAGAAATAAGGAGATATCAGAATGAACAAGGTTTATCTTAGTCTTGGAACAAATATGGGAAATAGACTTGGCTATCTGAATAGAGCGTGCGGTATGATTGAAGATAGCGTATATGTTTTTTCTGTAAAAAAGTCAAAGATATACGAAACAAAAGCGTGGGGATATACAGAGCAGCCAGATTTTTTAAATATATGCTTGGAAGTGGATACTAGTTTTGATCCACATGAAATGCTTAAATTCTGTCAGAACATAGAAACAAGATTAAATAGGAAAAGAATAATAAAATGGGGTCCTAGAACAATCGATGTAGATGTACTTCTTTATAATAATGAAGTTATAGATACAGAGGATTTAAAGGTACCACATCCTTTAATGAAGGAGAGAGCTTTTGTGCTTAGACCATTACTTGATTTAAGCAAAGAGCTGGATATAAATGGAGAAAATGTACTAGAAGCATTTAATAGATTACCAGATGAAGAAAAAAGAAATATTGAAGAATTTGAAATAGATGAAAATAATCCGTTTTCTCAGCAGAAAAAAATTATTGTAAATAGAGAAAAGGGCATAGAATTTGGAAAAGATAATATTGTTATAGCAGGTCCGTGTGCTATAGAAAGCTATGAACAGTTTTTAAAGACTGCTGAGTTTGTTAAAAGTAAAGGAGCAGATATTTTAAGAGGTGGAGCATATAAACCTAGAACATCTTCATTTTCATTTAATGGGCTTAAAGAAGAAGGTCTTGAAATATTAAAAGAGGTAAGAAAGAAAACAAAAATGCCTGTAATAACAGAGCTTATGGATATTAGAGATTTAGAAAAAGTATACGATTCTACTGATATAATTCAGATTGGATCTAGAAATATGCAGAATTTCCCACTTCTTTCTGAAGCAGGAAAGCAGGACAAGCCTGTTATGCTAAAAAGAGGTCTTGCTGCAACTATAAATGAATGGATTTGCTCTGCTGAGTACATAGCTGTAGAAGGAAATGAAAAAATAATAATGTGTGAAAGAGGAATTAGAACATACGATGATTATACTAGAAACACATTGGATTTAGCAGCAGTACCTATAATTAAAAAAGAAACAGGATTACCAGTTATAGTAGATCCTAGTCATGGAACAGGAATCAGAGAGTTAGTTGCGCCAATGTCATATGCAGCTTTAGCTTGCGGTGCTGATGGTATAATGGTTGAAGTACATCCTAACCCAGACGAGGCTCTTTCTGATGGAGAACAGTCTTTGGATTTTGATAATTTTGAAGAGCTTATGGAGAAAATTAAAAAAAATTATAAAAATTTATAAATAAAAGAAGGATATTCTAAAAAAAAGTAGAATTATTTATATTATTAACATTGACAAAGATAAAAATTCGTGTAAAATAGAAATGTTAAGACAAAAAACAGAGGGATGTGTTAATATGAACGATATGAAAGAGATTATAGAGGAAATCAAGGCTAGATGCGATATAGCCAGCGTAATAGGTGACTATATAAAGATACAGCCTTCAGGTCAAAACTACAAAGCCTTATGTCCTTTTCATGTCGAAAAAACACCGTCTTTCCATATAAGTACAGCAAAACAGGTTTATAAATGTTTTGGCTGCGGGGAGGGTGGCGATGTTATAAATTTTGTCATGAAAATGGAGAATCTAGACTTTATGGATGCAGTTAGATTACTTGCAAATAGATGCGGAATTGATATAAATTTTAACATCGATGAAGAAACAAAACAAAAAATTGAATTAAGTAAAAAATATCAGGATATACATACGGAAGCGGCTAGGTTCTATTTTTCTAACCTTGTAAAATCAAAAAACAGAGGATACGATTATTTAAGAAATAGAGGCCTAGATGATAAAACCATAAAAAGATTCGGATTGGGGTATTCTCAAGATTCTTGGAATAGCTTAATGGATTATTTAATAGATGAAAAAGGTTATAGTCAAGAAGAACTTCTGGAATGTGGATTGATAGGTAAAAGTACAAAAACAGATAAATATTATGATAAATTCAGAAATAGAGTAATGTTCCCTATATTTGATTATAGGGGGAATGTAATAGGTTTTGGTGGAAGGGTATTAGATGATTCATTACCAAAATACTTAAATTCGCCAGATACATTGATATTTAATAAAAGGCATAATTTGTACGGTTTAAATTTTGCTAGAAAAAATCTTTCTTCAAGAACTGTAATACTTGTAGAAGGATATATGGACTTAATATCATTATATCAATATGGTATACAAATAGCTGTTGCCACACTAGGAACAGCGCTTACCAGTCAGCAGGCTAGATTGATAAAGAGATATGCAGATAATGTAATAATATCATATGATTCTGATGGACCAGGAACAAAGGCAAGTCTTAGAGCAATTGATATACTAGTGGAAGCTGGATTATCAGTAAAGGTACTTGATTTAAAAGATGCAAAGGATCCAGATGAATATGTTAGAAAATATGGAACTGATGAATACAGAAAGGCTATGAAAGATGCTGTACCTCGGATTAAGTTTAAAATAGATAACTTAAAATCTTATTTTGACTTATCAAAGGATCAGGATAATATAAAATTTGCACAAGAAGCAGTTAATATTATAAAACAGCTAAAGAGCCCTGTAGAAATAGATTACTATATAAAATATTTAAGCGAAATAGTTCAGCTAGACGAAGATGCAGTAAAAAGAGAGATATATGGTAAATCTTACAGTTCTAGAAATTTATCTAATGGAAAATTTAATAATAAATTTAATAAAAAAGAAGAAAAACCTATAGAAAAAATGGATGCTATCCAACATGGTGAGGAATTAACAGAAATAAAATTAATGAAAATAATGATGAATATTCCAGCAGCTAGAGAAAAAGTTCTATTGAAAATAGATGAAAAAGAGCTTTTAATGGAGGATAGTAAAAAAATACTTAACTATTTATCAAAGATAGATTCAGAAAAGATTGTAGAGCCAGATGAGTTGGAAGGTATAAATGATGAATACATTAAGTCTTTAAAGAAAACATCTTTGGAAAGTATAAATACTAAAAATATGAAAGAAATAGAAGAAACTGTAAAGAGTGTTAGAAGAAACTCTTTAAAGAAAACAATAGATAATCTTAGAATTAAGCAAGAAGAACTAGGTGCTAAAAGTAAAATTTTAGCTGAGTCTGATAAAGATGCAGCTAAGGAGCTAGATTTGGAGATAATGAATCTAGCATTACAATCAGTAGAATTAAATAAACGATTAAGAAATTTATAAAGGGGGTTTAAGTGTGGATAAAGTTAAAGCAGAAAACAAAAACAAAGAGCTAAAAGAAAAGGCAAACGCACTGATATTAAAAGGGAAGAAGAATGGGTCTCTTACATTTGAAGAAATAGGTGATGCTTTTGAAACAGTTGAAATGAATAAAGAGCAGATGGATAACCTTTACGATACACTTCAGAGTGTAGGAATAGAACTAGTAGATGAAAAATCTAAGAAAAACAATGCAACATTTGCAGTTGGAAATAATGACGATATGGGATTTGATCATATAGACGATCCTGATTCTGATGATGACGATAAAGATGGTGATTCAGAAGCATTAGATTTATCGCTTCCAAAAGGAATAAGTATTGACGACCCAGTTAGAATGTACCTTAAAGAAATAGGTAAAATCCCACTACTTAAACCACATGAAGAAGTTGAATATGCAAAAAGAATGCATGAAGGTGACGAATTAGCAAAACAGAGACTAGTAGAAGCGAACTTAAGGCTAGTTGTAAGTATAGCTAAAAGATATGTAGGTAGAGGAATGTTATTCCTAGACTTAATACAGGAAGGGAACCTAGGTCTTATAAAAGCGGTTGAAAAATTCGACTACGAAAAAGGATTCAAATTCAGTACATATGCAACTTGGTGGATAAGACAGGCTATAACTCGTGCTATAGCTGACCAGGCGAGAACAATAAGAATACCTGTACATATGGTTGAAACAATAAACAAACTTATGAGAGTTTCAAGACAGTTACTTCAGGAATTAGGTAGAGATGCTAAACCAGAAGAAATAGCTAAAGAAATGGATCTTTCAGTAGAAAAAGTAAGAGAAATAATGAAGATAGCTCAGGATCCAGTATCATTAGAAACTCCAATAGGTGAGGAAGAAGATTCTCATTTAGGAGATTTCATACCAGATGATGATGCTCCAGCTCCAGATATATCAGCTGCATATTCATTATTAAAAGAACAGATAGATGAAGTTTTAGGTTCATTAAATGAAAGAGAACAGAAAGTTCTTAAATTAAGATTTGGACTTGAAGATGGTAGAGCAAGAACTCTTGAAGAAGTTGGTAAAGAGTTTGATGTTACAAGAGAAAGAATAAGACAGATAGAAGCTAAAGCACTTAGAAAATTAAGACATCCAAGTAGATCTAAAAAACTTAGAGATTATCTTGATTAATAACTTCTTGATTAATAAAATACAGAAAGAATACGTCTTGATAAAAGACGTATTTTTTCTATCTAAAATAAACTAAACTAAGAAATAATAACAAATGTGTTGAAAGGAATAAATTTATGAAATTAACGGATAGATTATACAAAATAGCATCTTTTGTATCTGAAGGAAAAAGAGTAGCAGATATAGGTACAGACCATGGATATATACCAGTTTATCTATTAAATAAAGGTACTATACCATTTGCTATTTTAGCAGATATAAATAAAGGGCCTTTAGAAAATGCTAGAAAAGAAGTTAGACATAACGGACTAGAAGCTAAAACGGAATTAAGACTTGGTTCTGGTATAGAAGTTCTTGAAAAAGGCGAAGTAGATGAAATCATAATAGCAGGAATGGGAGGAGCTTTAATAGCAGATATACTAGAAGCTAAAAAAGAAGTTGCCCAGAGCGCTGAAAAATTAATACTTCAGCCAATGCAGGCACAGGAAGAACTTAGAAAATATCTACTAAACAATGGATATGAAATAATGGAAGAAGTATTAGAAAATGAGGACTTCAGAATATATGAAATAATGACTGCTAGATATATAGGAAAAAATAATACTCCTTCTGATGAAATATATTACGAAGTTGGAGAAAAGCTATTAAATAATAAGAATGAATTATTTAAAGAGTTTGTTGAAAAGAAAATAAGAACAAATAAAGCTATTTTAGAAAAATTTGAAAGCATAGACAACGAAAATATAAGAAAAAGAAGAGAAGAAGTAGAATCTAAAATAGAAAAATTAGAAAAGATGTTATAAAAATTTTATCGAAAAGGTGATTTTAATGAAATTAAAAGATATAACTAAAAAAATAGAAAATAAATATCCGACTTGCTTAGCTTATGACTGGGATAATGTAGGTCTTTTAGTTGGAGATTTTGACTCAGATGTTAAAAAAGTAATGACAGTAATAGAAGCAAATGAAGCTGTTGTAGAAGAGGCTATAGAAAAAGGGGTAGACCTTATAGTTACTCATCATCCGTTTATATTTGGTAAAATAAATAGAGTAAATACTGGAGATTTTAAAGGAAATTTAATACATAAACTTATAAAAAATGATATTGCGGTTTATTCAATGCATACAAACTTTGATATAGCATTTGATGGTTTAAACGACTATTTTATGGAAGTTATGGACTTTAAAAACACAAAAGTATTAGATAAAATAGATTCAAATGAAAATTATTGTGATGGCAGGGTATATGGACTTGGTAGAATTGGTGAATTAGAAGAGTCTGTTAGCTTAAAAGAACTTTGTAACAAGTTAAAAAGTGTATTAAATATAGAATGTTTAAAGGTTGTTGGAGATTTAGATAAAGAAATATCTAAGGTAGCAGTTGTTACTGGTTCTGGATCTGAATTTGCAAAACTAGCTGCCAAAGAAGGCGCAGATGTTATTTTAACTGGAGATGTTAAATACCATGAAGCTCAGGATGTATTTGATATGGGAATGAATTTGGTGGATTGTGGACATTTTGACAGTGAAAATATATTTAAAGACGTTATGTACAACTTTTTATCAAATGAATTAGGTGGAGTAGAAGTAATCAAGAGTGAAACTAATCTAAATCCATTTAAAATAGTATAATAAATCAAAAATTGCTAATCTTTTGTTATTATGAAAGTATATGAGATATAGACAAACTCCTCTCCAGGCTTCGACGTGCGTGTAGGTAAAACACTTTGTTGTAATTAAAACCCACGTCTGCAGATTGTCTAGAGAGTTTTGTCTATATAACTCATATGCTACATACTATCAATAATTTTAGCAAATTTTGATTTTATCCATTTTTTTAGTTAGTAAATTTATAAAATATTATTACTAACAAAAGAAACTTATTGCAATATTATACTAATAGCTCCAAAATTTTTTCGGAATATTACAGTTTGTAAAATTATTGAAATATTAGAATAAAGAAATTAAAGTTTATTTTCAAATAGATTTGTAATTTTGCTTTGATACACTTATCTATGCTGCAAATTTAAAGCTTATGAAAATTGTTGCAACTAGCATAAGTACAATACATGCAATTAGAACTTTTCCTTTAGTGCTTCCTAGATTGACAGTCCAACCAATTCCAAATCTTTTCTGAACAAATGCTGAAGGATCATTGGGATTGTAGTAGAAACAACCTAAAACCCAGTATTTGTCATCATCATCAACGGTATATGAAACATCAGAATAGTTACCTTTCTTTAATTTAGAAGATGTATAGATTAAAGGAACTATTGATGCTAAAAGTAGTACAGTTGATAAAATTACAAGTATTTGATTTACTTTCTGATTAACAAGTCCAAATGAAATTGAACTGAAAAGTAAGGCCATTGCAAATAACATAAAGAATGATTCGCTAGCTAAATGGTTTAAATACTTAATAGTATTTGCTATATCGGATTTAGAATCATTTTTATCTATTTTTATTCTAGCTTTTAAAGAATAAACAGAGCCGAAATAAACTAAAACCATTACAACAACTTGCATACCTATTTGAGCAAAGAAAGAAGCTTTAGTTTTTACAGTAAATCCATCTGCAATTCCTTGGAAATTGAAGTGTGTAGGCATCATTTCAGGTATTTTATCGTAGTTAATAAAAGCATAAGCTGAAGATGCTACAACTAAAAGTATAGGAATAATATATATTAAGCTGTATTTTTTTACCAACTTATCTCTTTCATGCATAAAATCTACATCAAGTACCTGAGTTCTTTCTGATTTAAGCTCAGGATTTATTGTAGAAAGATGCTCTTCTTTAAATATTAGTACTTTTTTATAACTACTATAGTATATAAAGTAGTATAAAATAACTGTAAGTATTATAGGTACTGTAACAGCTGTAAGGTAAAGATTTTCGTTTAGTGTGAAATTAGCATATAAAGATAATCCAATTTGGATTATAAGTACAGCAGTAGTAGAGATTATTATACCTCTTTTGTAGCTTTTATCTATATGTTTTAACTCTTCAAAATTTCTATATTTCTCCGGAATATTAACCCCATAGAATACTTTCTTACTTGTAAATTTTTGCATATTGTAGTCTATAATTGCAAGTAAAATAATTATAGAGACCATAACCATTAATTCTATATTATAGTTAGTCATTTTTAACAACCTCACATTCATTGTAAATTTTTTCTGCTAATTTTAGGAATTCATCCTTCTGAATACCTGATAAGAATGAATTAGATATTAATATTTCTAATTCATCAAATAATTCTTTTTCTTTAATTTCGTTTTTTTTCATTGGAAGATCTGCTACAACAGCGCCTTTTCTTCTGTCTATATTTAGATAACCTCTGTCTTTGAGCTCATTATATGCTTTGTTGACAGTATGAAGATTTACACCAATATCCTCAGCCATACTTCTAACAGAAGGTAGAGATTCTCCTATTTTTAAATCTCCTTTTGCTATTGCTTTTATAAGATTATCTTCTATTTGCAGATATATGGATTTGCTGCTACTAAAGTCTAGTTCTAATTTCATATTTATAACCTCCTTTTCAAATGTTATATCAATTCTATTTGTTATATATAATATATAACAGACATAACAAAAAAGCAATATACTTTTTGAAAAATTTGATAGTGGGAAGGGGAAAAATTTATTTTTAAATAATTAAAATAGTTAAAATGTTATTAAAAATAAGTGATTGGATATATACTATATAATAAATAAAAACATATAACATATAGGTGTAAAAATTAAATAAAAAATAGGTTAAATGTTTCGAAAAATTTTGCTAAAAATTTGAAAAAATGTAATGGATATGTTAATATATAGGTGAAGATAGATTGGAATATGACACGAGATGACGGGGATATTCTAAGACATTATTTTATGAGATTATTAAAGAAGTGAAACACGAGGTGACGGGTTTCACTTTTTTTCTGCAAAAAAGTATATAAAAATGGGGCTGATGTAAAATATAGCAACATCAACCCCGTTTTTTATTTTTAGAATAGTCTATTTAAGGTATTATAATTCTCTATAACAGTAAATAATTCCTCGGCAATCTTCTTGTGCTTATAATTATCTTTCTTAATATTATGCATCAGTTTCATATTGGTTGTATAAGCGCATACATCTGCAAGCTGAATATTTACACTATCGTAGCTTTTTTTCTGCATAATTTCAGAACTTATTCTTTCGCTTGGATTTTCTCTAAGATAAGGAATCATATAGTTAGAAACAGTATAATTACCTTCGTCAGCTATTATACAAGCTTGTTCATTGTTTTTTTCTAAATAAATAGAAATCATTTCAACAAGTGCCTCTGTCATTTTTCTGTTTAATAAACATTCAGACTCATTTCCTTTACCATGACGATTTAAAAACTCATTTTTATCACAATAAACAGTAAATATAGGTATATCATAGCTTTCTACAACTCTAAGAGTTCTTTTAATGGTATTTATCCTATCATCTTTATCCAAAATTATATATGGAATATCTCCTCTTATAATTTCTGAGCAATGTAGCTCAAAGTTTTCACTGATAACTAAATCGGTTAAAAGTTTTGACATCTTATTGGCTCTATTAGATGTATATGTATTATTGTCAAAAGATGACTGCAGTGTATTTTCGATTTTAAACTTGAATCTATCTATTATTACCTTTAATTTTTCGCTAATATCTCCAAAATATCTATTATCTATACAAACAGCGGTTAAAAGATATACAGGCTGATCTAAATCTTTAAGGCTGCGGCTTCCTGAATCGTCAATATAAATATTTATCAAAATTACTCCTCCATTTCCTATTACTAATTATATAATAGCATACTTTTTATAATAATATTATTCAAATAAATTTAAGAATTATATCTATATGTAAAATATTAAATAAAATGATATAAATAGTTGACTTAAAACATAAAAAAGTTTAGAATAGAATAACGGAACAATTTTAAATTGGTAACTGGTAACATAAAGTCAAAGTTACATAATCCCTAAAGGCAGCTGAGTATTTTTTGATACGAAGCTGCTCTTTTAGTTTAATAAATTAACTTTACTTGTGTTGAAAATATATTATTGTAATGATATGATATGTTAAACAGAATACTGAACTTGGAAAGGTGTGAAAATTATGTACGAAAAAATAGTAGAGGCTACTGAATATATAAAGGGGATAACTGATATAAAACCAGAAATAGCTCTTATACTTGGATCAGGTCTTGGTGCTATGGCTGAAAATATAAAAAATCCAGTAAAAATAAAATACAGCGACATACCTAATTTCCCAGTATCTACTGTAGTAGGTCATGCGGGGGAATTGATTATAGGTGAGTTAGAAGGGAAAAATGTTGTTGCTATGCAGGGAAGATTCCATTATTATGAAGGATATTCTCAGTCGCTTACAACTATGCCAGTTAGAGTTATGAAAATGCTTGGAGCAGAAACACTTATTGTAACAAATGCAGCTGGTGGTGCAAATAAAGACTTTAACGCTGGGGATTTAATGATTATAAAAGATCATATAAATCTAAGTGGTTCAAACCCTCTTATAGGAAAAAATGACGATAGAATAGGGCCTAGATTCCCTGATATGTCAGATGCATATAATAGGGAATATAGAGATTTAGTAAAAAAATCTGCGGCTGAGGAAGAAATTGATGTAAGAGAAGGCGTTTATACATTCTTCTCAGGTCCAAACTATGAAACACCTGCTGAAATAAGAATGGTTCAGGTTTTAGGTGGTGATGCTGTAGGAATGTCTACAGTACCAGAAGTTATAGCTGCAGCGCATTGTGGAATGAAGGTAATAGGAGTGTCTTGTATAACAAATATGGCTGCTGGAATATCAGAAACAAAACTAAACCACAAAGAAGTAATAGAAACAACTGAAAAAGTAAAAGTTAACTTTGCTAAGCTTATAACTAGAGTTATAAAAAATTTGTAAATAAATATAAATAATGATAGTAAATTTTCAACAATAGATATAAATTCATAAAAACGAAAGATAAGTAAGTAATCTAATCCAATATAAAGACTAATTTTAAAATACGATTAATAGAGAAAATGCTCAATAAAAAAATATTTAAAAAAAATGAAAAAATTTTAAAAAAATATGTTTAAGCTATTTATCACCGGGTATATAAATACCATAAGAGATAAGACAAAACTCTTTAAAAAGAATTTGAATA
>Oklahoma_p2__coassemble_465_pt1 | contig 35472 bp, 29 predicted proteins | sample Oklahoma_p2__metabat2_high_PE_021 | metagenome-assembled genome bin Oklahoma_p2
AAGTTTTGAAACCTAAGTTGTGGTATATAATTCATCGAAGTTGATTTTTCAGTAGCTCAAAATTTTGCGTGCTAACACAAATTAAATCGCACCGACTATCTGCAGACGGCTCGCAACTCTGAAATGTGTTACATTTATGGGTGAGCCGTCGAAGCCAGGAGAGCGATTAATTGTGTTTGTGAGTAAAATTTGCTACTGAAAAAGAAATTCGATGACTATATATCCATTTTAGGTGATAAACTTCTCATTGCATCTATAGTTCTCTGCATTAGTTCATCTAGTTCCCATCCTAGTTCTTCAGCACCTTTTTTGATTGTATCTCTTGAACATCCTGCTGCAAACTTAGGAGTTTTGAATTTCTTCTTAACAGATTTTAACTCTAAATCCATAACGCTCTTAGAAGGTCTCATTATAGCGACTGCACCTATAAGTCCTGTAAGCTCATCTGTAGCAAATAAAATCTTTTCCATTATATGCTCAGGTTTCTTTTCTAGCCCTTCACATATTCCATAAGCATGGCAAACAACCCCATGGATAAACTCTTCATCATATCCATTTTCTCTTAAAAGTTCTTCAGCTTTAATACAGTGTTCATCTGGATACATCTCAAAATCTATATCGTGAAGTAGTCCAACTGTTGCCCAAAAATCTTCTCTCTCAGGATCATATTCCTTAGCAAAATATCTCATAACACCAGAAACAACTTCCCCATGTCTTATATGAAAATCGTCCTGATTGTATTTTTTAAGTATTTCAAGTGCTTTATCATATTCTAATATCATTTTTTAATCCCCCTCAAATTAATTTTTTAATTTTGTTCTAAATTTATTATTTTTATCATTTTTTATAAGTTTTATCTTACTACTTTTCTTTTATATAGTCAATATTTTCTGAATATTTCAAGTATTGTTTTTATCTTTATTTATCAAAACTATTATTTTATATGATTACAATTTGTAAATTTTTTTCTATTGTGCTACTTTAATTTAATTCTCTCTCTTATATGTTATAATAAATTTACGATATAAAATTTAAAAGAGGTGACAATATGCAAGAATTATACAAAGCAATAGAAGAAAAAATAAAATCATCAGGATATACAGGATTTTTCACTGGAGAAGAAGTTTACAACGATATATGCGATGAAATAGAGGACAAAGAAAACGGAACATATCTTTTAATGTCTAAAAAAGAAAACGGAGATGTATTCACTTACAATGTTTCTATATTCGACGATAACTTCAATCTTTCTATACTTAAAATAAACAGTGGAGATGAAGAATTTATAATAAACTTCGATGAAGAAAATTAATACAATAAAAATACGATAAATAAAATTTGGGAGGTATCATTATGAGTGTAAATCACGGTGCAAATTTATATGAACTTTCCGCAAAATACGGATTTTCAAAAGAGGACTTCATGGATTTCAGTTCAAATATAAATCCATTTGGCTCTTCAAAAAAGGCTAAACAGTATGTAATAGACAACATAGACATGGTTTCAATGTATCCTGATCCAGAATACGTAGAGCTAAAAAAATCTATATCAACATATTGCAAATGCAACAGCGAAAATATAGTACTTGGAAGTGGTGCAACTGAGCTAATATCTTCATTTATCGGCACAGTTAACCCTAAAAAAGCGGTACTTGTATCTCCAGCCTATTCTGAATACGAAAAAGAATTAAATAAAATTGGATGTGAAATCAAAAAATACTACTCTAAAAAAGAAAATCATTTTGAAATAGATCCTAAAGACTTGGCAAATACTGTTAAAGAAGGTGGCTACGAACTTCTTATAATCTGTAACCCTTGCAACCCTACAGGATTCGCATTTTCTAAGGAACAGATAAGAGAAATAGTATCTACTTGTGGATGTTATGTGATGATTGACGAAACTTATGTTGAGTTTACAGACACATCAAAATACTCATCTACTCCACTTGTAGACGAGTTCGACAATTTATTTGTTATAAGAGGAACTTCTAAGTTCTTCTCTACTCCTGGTATCAGACTTGGATACGGACTTATTTCAAATGAAAAGGTTAAAGAAGCTATAAATAAAAGACTTGACCTTTGGAATATAAACGTTGTCGCATCTAGAATGGGTGAGATTATGTTTGTCGATGATGATTTCATAAACGAAACTATCGAGCATATGAGCAAGGAGAGAGATTATCTTGAAAGTGAGTTAAGATTTCTTCCAGGTGTTAAAGTTTATAACACTTACGGAAACTTTGTTCTTTGTGAGATAGTGGATAGGAGAATGACAGCAGAAGAATTGAGAAATGAGCTAATTCCAGAAAGAATAATAATCAGGGATTGTGCTTCATTTGATGGATTAGATGAATATTTCTTTAGGGTTTGTATATTAAAACCTGAAGAAAATATATTACTTATTTCTGAATTAAAAAAAATATTTGGATAGGAAAAAGAAAGGTAACAGTTATGTGCTCCAGGCTTCAGCGACCCACCCGTTAATATAACACATTTAGCGGTTGTGGGGCGCTTGCAGTATTGTCGCTTATAACTTGTTACCTTTCTTTTTTAATGCAAGTAAACTGTTTAATCCATAGTATTTTAGGTTTAATCTAAGGTATTTCCTTCTACATACAAAAAATTATACCCTACTTATCTACTAAAACATAATAATTAATTTTTCTTATCATTTATCTCAAAACTTCTACTATTTACACCATTCAAACCGATTTCTCTCTTCTTCTAAGAAATTACTGAAAGATTTACATAAAAATAGAGGGTTAGTGAATATATTATTCTCGCAAAAAGATGGATATAGCCAAAAACTACGACAATCTGCAAGCGACACGCAACATTTAAATGTGTTACATAAATGGGCGTGTCGCTGAAGCCTGGAGTGTTTTTGGCTATGACATCTTTCTTGAAGTGAGTTGATACTTCACCAACCCTCTCTATTTACTACTGTAAATCATTCAGTAATTCTTCTATATCCATATCTATCTCTTCATCAAAGTCATCCAAGTCAGTTTCAAATTCAAGATACTGAGTATCTACATCAGCATCATCATCTATATCGCTTATCTCAATACCCGCTGCAAAATCATTGAATATACCTGACTCTCTATCATCTGTATAATCAGAAAAATCCCCCTCTTCATAAAGAGGATTTTCTAACATCTTCTGATCTAAATCTATCTCATGATAGTGTGAAAGCTCCTCTCCACTACCAAGTTCTAAAAATCTATAATTGCCTTTCCAAATATTTCTACTCATATCTACTACCTCCGATAAAGAATTTATTAGAATCTATACCGCTTATTCCCTTATCAGCAGTCTTATAAATCTGGTCTATTATTTCTTTTCTTCTAGTATCATCTTCCTCAGAGTACATAAGCTGCCCAAAGGCATACATCTCTGTTATTTCATCAAATAAAATTTCCTTAACATCATCAGCCTTAAGCTTGTCGTATTCGTGACCTAGCTTAGCAAATACATAGTATAGTTTTTCGTTCATTTCTCTTATGTAGTATGGGTACATATTGTCTATAATATGGTTAAGCTTTTTAAGAATTTTTTCCATAAATAGATTTAATTTATCGCTTTCATTTTCTTTAAGCATTCTGTAGACATGTCTTCTTCTATCACTAGGAGATAGAACAAAGTCCAAGTTTCCTAATATTATCTCAATATCACTTAAACCGTCTTTTAACATATATGCTGTATCTGCAAATACATCGCCAAACATTCTGTATATGCTTCTATCTGGTTTTATATCTTCTCTTTCAAATAGTTTTTCTCCACTTTTTTCTATAACATCAGGCATATAAACACTAAGTGTATCTATATTTTCTTTCTGTACCTGAACTTCATCATAAAGCATATTTACTAGGTTTATTCTAACCTCATCAGTTATATTATCTTGTTCAAGAGTTTCTTTTACAAATTTTCTTACGTTATAAAGATCTGCAAAGAAGTTGTACATTATCATATCGTTCATAGCTTTTGCCCAGTTCCGATATATTTCTTTGTTTCCTGCTTCTTCAATCATATCTTTTTTAGAGCTTAAAAATACATCTCTTAAAAGTTTTTCTACCATTCTTGTTTTTAGATATACTCTTACATACTCATTTTTAAATCTTATATCTGTAGCAGAATAGTCTTTGTGTATTTTTTCTTCGTCACTCTCTTTTATTGTAACGATATCAACTATATCTTTATCTGGTATAGCCATTATTTCTTTTTCTTCAGATTTCATAAATCTAACTATTCCATCTTCAGCTCTTACAAATAGTGGGTTTCCAGATTTTGTAAATCCTATATCGTTTCTTTCAACATCTGGGATAGAGTTTATATCCATTATTTCTTTATTTTTATCGCTTAGATATAATCTAAATATATTCTTTCCATCGTATATTATATTTTCTCTACCTACAGCTATTCTTCTGCAATCTTCAAATTTTACAGATACTACATTTTTCTTAGTTTTTTTGTTTATTAGGATAAGATTGTCCGCATATCTAACTAGCAGCATATTTGAATTATTATAGTCAAATCCTCCAATATTTCCAGATATTCTACTAAATACTATATCGCTATCTGCAGGAAGATTTCCTATTTTTCTGTTTCCAGCTACCATTTCTTCAAATCCTCTTGGTAGAATTCTATTTATATTATTTGCAAATATCTGTACACTTCTAGCTATTATTGATTCTCTTTCTATGTGGAAATATCCCTTAAATGAGATTTGGCTTCCTTCTATTAGGAATCTTTCTATATCATCGTAGTATATTTCAAATCTATTTTTCCCTCCGATGAATACAAATTTTTCATGGTCTTTATTTATTCCACCCATAAATACTTTATCATCATCTAATATAAAGAAACATTTATCGTCGTTTATTTCAAAGATAAAATCTCTCTGATTTTTACATATTAGAGAATAGTCCTTTATGCTCATTCTTATTTTTAAATTTCCTGGAACTTCTTTTGACCCTCTACCACTTCCAACGATGAATGGAACGTTTTCGTCGTATATTACTATGTCCTCTTTTTCTAAAGAAGCTGATAGTTTTATTTTATGTTCTGAGTAGCTATATACATATCTTGTTCCGCTATCAGACATTACATCCTCATCATTTCCGATTATTATATTTCCTAAATTTGTTATGAATAGCTTTTTCCCAGCAGATGAGTATCTATTGATTCCCTCTAAGCTGAACCCTTCAGATAATTCATATATTATTTTTTCGCCTAGTTTTAACATCGGTACCAACTCCAACCTAAAAATATTTTAAAGTACTTTTTTAAAATTATTGCTGCCTGATGACTCAGACAGCAATACTATTTAACTATTATTCAGTTTTTTCAGCCATTATTTCATCATAAGTCTGTGCCATTATTTTGTCGTAATCTTTGAAGTTTCTTCTAGATTTTAACTCTTCTTTTAATGCATTGTACGCCTGTTCTACCTGTGCTTTGTCCATAGTTTTAGCTTTTAGTCTAAAGTCTTCTATTTTTAAGTCACAGTATCTGTCGTATTTTTCTATATATCCATCAAAACCTTTAGCTTTTATAGCAGATAACTGTTTCTGTGCTTCTGAGTATACACCAGTATCTCCACCTACAAATACTTTGTAATAGTTTCCAATTTTTATCATTTCGCCTTTTAATCCTTTTTTATCAAGGTTTGTTATTAGGCTTTCAGCATGAGATTTTTCTTTTAATGATCCAGCATAAACTCTGTAGTATTCTCCACCCTGTTTAGCTTTTTCCATTTCTTCAGCTCTTTTAGCTTCTTCAGCAGCTATTTTTTCAGCTTCGGCTTTCTTTCTCCGTTCTTCTTCTTTTTTCTGTTCTTCTAACTGCTGTTCCTGTTTTATCTGCTGCTGTTTTTCTGCTTCTTGCTGTCTTTTTCTATTGATAGTTAGGAAGTATCCACCTGCAGCTATTGCAACTATAAGTACTGCTATTATTAAGTCTAATTTTTTTCTAGATTTTTTGTATTCTTCATCTTTAACGATTACTACTTCTTCCTCGATTTCAACATCGTCTCCTTCATAATCGTCATCAACATATTCTACTTCTTCTTCATCGTCGTAGTATTCTTCATTATCTTCATTTTCTACAACATCTTCGTCAGCATAGTAGTTGTCTTCTTCGTATTCTTTATCTTCAGAGTCTTCTTCTTCTTCGTACTCTTCTTCATCTTTTTTTCTTCCAAATATAGAGAATATTCCTCTTTTCTTAGGTTCTTCTTCTATTTCTTCCTCTTCTTCTTCAACCTCTTCATTTATTCCAGCTATTCGAGATATTTCCTGTAAATCGTCTTCTTCTGTTTCTGATATATTTGCATCTGTAGATACTTCTTCTACTGTTTCTTCAACTACTTCATCGTAATCAGTATCTTCTTCAACTTCAGATATTTCTTTTTTAAGTTCATCTACTGCTTTTTTAGCTCTTTCAACAGGATCATTTAATTTGTCAGCTTCTTCTTGTTTTAATCTTTCAGCTCTTTCAGCTTCTAATTCCTGTCTTTCTATATTTCTTATAGCTTCTCTTCTTCTTCCAAGGTCAACGTGTATTTCGTGGTCATCAGACGCATTTGAAGGAACTTCTACATCTTCAATAACTTCTTCTGTAGATACAGCTTCTACTATTTCTTCATCAACTGTATCCTCAACTATTTCTTCTACTTCTTCTTCAACTATCTCTGGTTCTACCTCTTTTACTCTAACTGCTGGTATTACTAGAGATGGGTCTATTCTTCTTGATAGCTTGTTTCTAAATGGCTCTGATTTATCAGCATTTTCAAGCATATATGCGTATTCATCCATATCTACATCCGCTGGAACAGTTCTTTTTATAGTTGCAGGAGTTGTAGCTTCTACACATTCTTTATTATCTCTAAAGTATTTGCATGCTTCTTTCCATGTATCAATCTCTACTAGTTTTCTATCTTTTATTGTTGCAGTTAAGAAATCGCTGAAGTTTTCTTCACCAAATTCTCCTGCTACAGTAAGTCTCATAGCACCTTCTATTAAACTTCTACTTTTTAGGAATTCTAATAATACTGTAGCTGCTGCAAAGTCATATATTACTCTTCCACCAAATCCATATGCTTCATCGGCTTCTAGGTTTTCTAAAGTTAATATTCTTTTGAATTCTTCTTCTATACTATCATTAAGTTCTGCATTAGATATAAGTTTTACTCTTCTTAAAAATTCAACATCTACTATGTTCTTTTCTTCAGTGTGCTCAACATGCTGTTTTTCATCAGCAGCATCGTCTTTTTTAGATCCACCTGCTAATATTCTATTAACTATAACTATGATTTCTCTTTTTAATTCCATTCTAGCATCTGCTGGATTCATAAGGAAGATTTCTGCACTTTCTTCCTTTCTAAGACTTAGCTCTCTTAGAGTCATAGTTAAGACTTCCATATATATATTTAAAACTTTGTAGTCTTTCTGAAGTCTTTTTATCTTTTCAGAGTTATCCATTTTATCATAGTAGTTGAAACTCTGAAGGTCTGCCTCTTTTAGATTTTCTATACCGTCTCTTTTAGCTATATTTATGTATTTTCTACATTTAGCATTTATAAGCTCTATATCGCTTTCTAACTCATCTATATCTGGGATATATTTTTCAAGTATCCATTTTGATATGATTGGTTCCGTATTTCTTGATAAAGTCTTATAAAATAGTACGTTATATTTTAATAATTCTATATATTTAACTTCATTTAACTCAACTTTTTCAAATTTTTTATTTAATATGTTGTCTAATTTTTTGTTTGTTTTGCTTTCCTGTTTTAAAAATCTCTGTGTTACGTTTAAAACAGTTCCTTTTATTATACTATTCAAACTATTCACTCCTTGCCCAACAAATTTATCTATAATATCAAACTTATCTATGTATTATACGATTTTTTGTCAGCTAACTTTGTCAGCTGTACTTCTCTATTATATCATTTATAAGTTAATATTCCACTTATAATCATACCATTTTTTTCATTTATTTTCATTATTTTAAATAATTTATACAACTTAAATACTCTACGATAACTCTGTAATATCTCAAATTATAAATCAATAGTTTTTCTAAAAAATTTTCTTTTGTATTCTAGCTAATCTAGAAATAAAAAAGACGCTGATAAAATTATCAACGTCTAATAGTCTAACGATAGTGAGCAAGTCTATAAGCGGGGTTCTGTATTAGATAATCATCTTTCTAGACTTATTGTCACCAATAAGCTCAAGCGACCTACCAACCGGAGAGTACGAGCAATACTCTTTAGCCCTATTTTGGTCTTGCTCCAGGTGGGGTTTACATAGCCGACTAGTCACCTAGCCGCTGGTGAGCTCTTACCTCGCCGTTCCATCCTTACCATTGCTGGCGGTTTATTTCTGTTGCACTTTCCTTAAGATCACTCTCACTAGGCGTTACCTAGCACCCTGCTCTGTGGAGCCCCGACTTTCCTCACGCAGATTTCTCTGCCCACGATTATCTGGCTTACTCACTATTAAATTAACTATGTTAGTTTACCATATAAAAATAACTCTGTCAAAATATTTATCTTTTCTATTTATAACTTTCATTTTTTGTTAGCTATAAATTTATTCTATTTTTATATCATATTACTATAAATTTATTCTATTTTTATATAGTTTATATTTGCAATTGCCGTTATAATTATATATAGATAAAATTTTTAGAAAGGAAATAAATTTTTGAAAAATAACATTTAAAAAGATGTTAATTTCAAATTTTATATAGAGATGAATAAGCATTTAAGAAATTTTATTTCTCTGGCTCTCGTCGCTGTTATGGCAGTTAGTGGCTATAAAATAGTGACGACGCTTTTAGACTACAAGAAGGCAAGCGATACCTATACTGAAATTCGGGAAAATTATAGTCCAGAAGCTGAGGAAGGTTTTATGGAAGATGATTTAAAAAATATAAATCCTGATTACAGACTTTGGCTTTTCGTTGAGAATACAAATATAAATTATCCAGTTGTATCTTACGGAAACAACGACTACTATCTGTACAGAGATTTTCTTGGAGAGGACTCAAAATCTGGAACACTGTTTATGGATTATAGAAATAATTTTGAAGCAGATGAGAGTACAGTTATCTACGGGCATAATATGAAGAATAAGACTATGTTTAACAATTTAGAACTGTTCAAAGAAAAGGATTTTTGGAATAGTGATTCTTTAATTCATATCTACAGAGGAGATTATGAGTATATTTACGAGCCATTTTCTATTTTTGTTGCAAAGCCAGAATTTGATTATGTAAAAGTTGATTTCGATGGAGAGAACGACTTCAATGAGTATATGAATCAGGTAAGAGCTAGCTCAACATATTGGAATGAGGATGCCACTCCAAAATATAAAGACAAGATATTAACTTTATCTACTTGTAGCTATGAGTTTGATGATGCAAGAACGGTACTTGAGGCAAAATTAATTGACAAAATACCTATTCAATAATAATCATATCTTTTAATAGGTACAAATTTTTAAGGTGTGTTATATATTCAAAAGTAAATATTATAAGAAGTTAAGTGTTATAAAGGTACAAATTATAAGGGGGGATTGATTTATGGATACTTCTACTACTGATCCAAGATTCGCTACTGAAGCAGAGGAAAAAGAGTACAAGAAGAATATTCTAAAAATAGCTCTCTTCGTCGGGGAGCTCATGATAAAAAACGGTGCCGAAACTTCTAGGGTTGAGGACAGTGTCCTTAGAATATGCAGATCTCAAGGATTTTATCATGCAAATGTCTTTACAACTCCAACAGTTGTAATTATTTCAGACGAAAAATTTGACGGATTCTGTTTTATGAAAACTATTGATAAGAGAGGAATAAATTTAAACAAGATTTCTATGCTTAACAATTTTTCAAGAGAGTTTTGCTCTGTTAAAAATCCGGATATAGATAAGTCTATAGCTGAATTGTACGAAATAGATAGAGCTGAATCTTATCCGTTATGGTTCTTCTACTCATGTACAGGACTTGCATCTGCTTGTTTTGCCTGTTTACTTGGTGGAAACCAATTACAAAACTTCATATTCACATTTATAGTTGCTATCATCGGGGATATTATTTACGACCAGATTATGAAGATTAGTTCAATTTCTGCATTTTCATGCGTTGTCGCATCATTTGTAATAACAATACTTGGTGTTGTACTTACTGAAATGAATATCCTGGCAACACCTACTATGCTAATAGTTGGTTCTATCATGCCGCTTCTTCCTGGAGTCGCAGTTATAAAATCTATACGAGATCTTATATCTGGAAACCTAATCTCTGGTATATCTAGAGTTTTTGAGGCATTTATGATTTTACTTTCTATAGCATCTGGTGTCGGGGTTGTTCTCGATTTATGGTTTAAATTAGGGGGTGTTTTATAATGGGTGATATGTCCTTATTTTCACACTTTATATTTGCGACAATTGCAACTATAGGATTTTCAGTATTCTTTAATATACCTCTAAAATTACTTCTGCCAGCTGGATTAGTAGGTGGTATTGGTTGGATTGTGTACTTGGTAATTATGGAATTTACAAATAATACATCTTTATCAGGATTTTTAGCTGCCGCATCTGTTTCGGCAATGAGTGAAATTTTGGCAAGAAAAATGTATCAACCAGCTATTCTGTTCGTTATCGCTGGTGTCCTTCCTCTAATTCCAGGGATTGGGCTTTACAATACAATGCTTGCAATTATTCAAGAAGACTACCTATTAGCAGCTACAAAAGGTGCTAGTGCAATACTTCTTAGCTGTTCTATAGCTCTTGGAGTACTTGTTGTTGCTGCCCTTGTTAGAACTGTAAATATTTATAGATTTAAAGGTGACTTACTTGCCAATTTAAGACCTATACTGAAAAAACGTGAATTCAATATAGAAGCTGATCCTAACACAAAGAAAAAATCTGGTAAAAAGAAAGTCGGAAAGAATATTAAAGTAAAAGAAAAAGACTTCAGCGGACTTGTTACAGAGCATACTGCTGAGTTTGAGTTACATTTAAGTGATGATAAAGAAGATGATGAATAATAAAAAAGGCTGCTGCAAAATTTAATTGCAACAGCCTTTTATTTTATAATAATAAAGTTATAACTGTACTTTTAGAATCTAAAGTATAAGAATGGATTATATGTTGAGTTTACCAATTTGAATATAACAATCAATAAAATTCCTGTGAACACTACCGAATTTAGAACATAACTAATATTTGACTCTAAAATTTTGTCGTTAGCAACTTCAATCTTTCTTCTAAACCAATCTACTATTGGCATACAGAAAATCATAGATAGAACTAAAACGAACCAATAATCGTTTATATAGCTCGCTGCCACACCATCAAAAATTACATTTGTTCCCATAAAGAACATATTCTTTATAAATTCAATTGAGTAACTAAAACTATCAGCTCTAAAGAATACCCATCCTATCATTACAACTAGTAATAAGTATATATGTCTTACAAATCTAGGTACTTTATTTAAAAGTTTTCCAAGATATGATTTTTCCATTCCTATCAACAATCCAAAATACAGTCCCCAAGCTATAAATGTCCAGCTTGCTCCATGCCAAAATCCTGTTAAAAACCATACTATAAATAGATTTATATATGTTCTAACATTTCCACGTCTACTTCCACCAAGTGGGAAATACACATAATCTCTAAACCAACTTCCTAAAGATATATGCCATCTTCTCCAAAACTCGGATGCAGACTGTGATATATATGGATAATTAAAGTTCTCTAAAAACTCAAATCCAAACATCTTTCCTAGACCTATAGCCATATCTGAGTATCCGCTAAAATCAAAGAATATCTGAAGTGAGTACGCTAGTATACCAAGCCAAGTGCTTACTACTGCAAGCTGATATGTTTGCATTCCAAACACACTATCAGCTAGCATACCAAGCGAATTTGATAATAGAACCTTTTTACCAAGACCTATTATGAATCTTCTTACACCATCTCCAAATTTAATTATATTATGCTCTCTTTCTTCTATCTGATCTGCTACAGTCTGATATCTTACTATTGGCCCTGCTACAAGCTGTGGGAATAAACTGATATACAGTGATAAATCAAATATATTTTTCTGTACCTTCGCATCTTTTCTGTACACATCTATAACATAACTCATCGCCTGGAATGTAAAGAACGAAATTCCAAGTGGCAATGCTATTTCTGGAACAGGTAGAGATGTATTAAATGCTGTATTGATATTTTTCACAAAAAATCCACTATATTTAAATACACCTAACATACATATATTGAAAATAACCGAGATAACAACGCCCGTTACCCTAACTTTATCAGCTCTTTTTTCATCTACTAAAAGCCCACATAAATAATTAGCACCTATAGATACCAGCATTATGACAACATAAGTTGGTTCTCCCCACGCATAAAAGAACAAACTGGCCAATAAAAGCAGATAGTTTCTATATTTTTTTCCCGATAAATAATATAAAACAAGAACTATAGGTAAAAATACAAATAAAAAAACCAAACTACTAAATACCATATTTCTCTCCTTTTTTATTTTATCCTATTAGTTAATATAGCATCTACATCAAAACCATTGTTGAACATAAGCATTACTATATTACTATCACTCATTTTTAATATATCATCAATATTCAAATCAGTCGCTCTTAAATCTACAACCTCAACTTCTTCAAATATATCTGAAAACAGCCACGTAAGTGGCGCCTGATATGAATCCCTTATCATTAAAACTTTTTCTTTTGTCTTTGCATTTTTATTTACAATTTTATAATATGAATGGTTTCCAGTATATGCTTTTTCATACGATATTTCATCGTCATCAATCCCATTTCCTATTATATAATCTTCTTCTACTTCGTCAAATTTTCCATCTTTTAATTCATAGTACTTATTATTGTATTTTCTATCCATATAAACATATGGTACATCCTCATCTTTAGTAAACATTCCATAAAGATTATTATTGTAACTTCCTAAAAACGGCTTATTTTTTATATAGCTTGTTTTATATGTATATTTACTTAAATCTACATCTAATCCCATAGTTTTATTCAAATCTTCAATTATATACTTAAATGCTTCATATGCACCCAAAGAATTCCAATGATGGTCTGTCTTAAAGTAAAATTTTTCTAATGTTTTTTCACTAAAATTATCTACAAAATATTTTCCTATATCTATAGTGTTTATATCATCATCCTTTAACATAGATAAAAACTTTTCGTGATTTTCAAACCCGTAATTTTTATTTATATATTTTTTAGGATACTTATTGTATAATGTTTTAACTTTATGTGGCAGTGAAACATAGTACATTTTCTTATTAGATGCTTCAACCATTTTATTTATTTTTTCTACTTTTTCAACCAATGGTTTATACTCATCTTTTTTCTTCTCACTTGTTTCCACGCCTCCCATTATCCAATTATCATCAGCTAGATACAATCCTTTTATATTAGATTTTTTTGTAAACATCTGCCATTTTATATCAGCTTTTATAAGCTCATCTCTAAACATAAACTGGTCAGTATAGTATGTTTCAAAAAGACTTGTAAACGTCTTATCCTTTATAGCTCCAATCCCTGGCATCTGCTGAAGTTCTCTATTTTCAGATTTACTAACATCTTTATCTTCTATAAAAAAATTCGACAATCCCACAGAAAATATAATACTTAAAAAAGGTACTATCAAGAATATTGCCTTTCTTTTATTCAAATTTTGTTCCTCCCCTATTATTTTTCACTCTATAAATTCACTATTATATTATACAATTTTTAATTATAATGTAAAGTTAAATAAACAAATAAAAATGCCACTAATATATTAATAACCTAATAAATTAGTAGCATTTTTTATTAATCTATAAATCGAATAATATTTTTGTGACAACAGGAACGTATTCTCTACTCTCTTTAAACTTTTTATCGTTTATTTTTAAGTATATATAAGAAAGTCCCATAAGTGCAATACCTATAACAGCAGCAACAACCTCTGTAGCTCCATTAAAACCTATAGCATTAAGTGCATAGTATGATCCTACTATACCAACTATAAGAAGAACCATTGGTATCACATAAACTAAAAATGTAGCTTTCATAACATTTATATGCTCCATACTAACTACGACATGATCCCCTACCTTAGCACCGATAGTATTATCCACTTCAACTAAAATCTCCTCAGATTCTGAAGATGCAGACATACACTTACCACATTTTGCACAGGCAGACATTCTCATCATTCTCATCATAGCAGTATCTTCGTCAATTATTTCTACTATATATCCGTCCTGATTCATTTGTCCTCCTATTTTAAGAATTTATAAATATTTTTCATTAGTTCCTCGATAAGCTCATCAGACTCATCTTGGCTCTCGTATTTTATACTTTCGGTAATACATCCTTTTATATGATTTTCAAGAATTATCTTCCCTACTCTATCTATAGCCGCCTTAGCAGCAGATATCTGAACAAGAATATCTATACAATATCTCTCGTCTTCAATCATATTTTGGATTCCCTTTACCTGTCCCTCTATTCTCTTTAATCTTTTAATAAGGTCATCTCTGTCATTTCTGGCAGAAAGCTTTCTGTCCTTATTACCACTTCCACAGCAAGCACATTTTTTCTTTTCCATTTCCATTAAGATTTCCCCATTCTTTCCCTATTTTTATATTTATCATATACTATTATATCACATTAATATATCTTTTTCCCAAGTCTAGCTACAAGTTATTTTTTAAACACAAAGAAATAGTACCATATTGCTATGAATAATAATAAAGATAAAGCTATACTTCTACTCTGTCTTTTAGTTTCATCATAACAAGTTCTTGATTTTGGATTAAATGTAGCATATGGGAATGCTAAGAATAATATAGAATCTATCATTATACATATCTGAGCTAATGCATCATTCTGTAAAAGCATAGCTATTATACCAGCTAAACCAAATGCTACCTCAGCATATAAAGCTATTCTCTGTTTTTTAAATCCTTTATAATATTCTGTCATATCATCGTGACACTGTTTTGAACAGCAGTTTAATTTTAATCCATTTGGTGCTGGAACATCAAATTTTCTATTTACATTTTTTATATTTCTACCACATTTTGAGCACTGTCCAGCTTCCTTCATTATTACTTTTTTTGCCATACCTAATAATTCTCCTTACAATCTTACAATTTTATAATTTCATTTATTTGACAAATAGCATATACATTCCGAATACAAGAACAAACATTAAAATTGCCCCTGAAACAACCATAGCTATCTGATCTTTTTTAGCATTTTTTGCTCTTTCTTCTTCCATTTTTAAATATTCTTCTGTTTTCTTTATTTTAGTTCCACATTTTCTGCATTTTTCTTCTCCAAATTTCATTGGATGTCCGCAACGCTGACATTTCATTGTTCTTCTCTCCTTCTTTCCTATAAAAGCTTTTAATTCCACAAATTATATTGTATTACAAGATTCCTTATCTTTCAATACATTAAAAAACACCATATCATTTTACCGATATGGTGTCAATTATTTTAAATTTATTTTTTCTACAAATTATCTAATGCATATATTTATGTATTAAATAATAGCATCTGTCCTTTGTAGATGTTGCAAGCGAGTCAAAATACGCCCAGTTTTCATCTGATTCACTTGTATCCTCAGATCCCACCGCGTAAGAAGCCATTTCATCCTTTTTATTAATCCACTCTAACTCATCTTGTTTCAATTCCTCTAGCTCTCCATTTTCTAAAGCTACTGAAATATCACTATAAATCATATTTAAAAGAGTATCATATTTTTTATAAATTTTGCTAGTATAATCTAAAAGCTTCTCTTGATTTCCATTAAGCTCAGCATCTGCTAACTCCCTACTCTCTTTATCTAGCTTAGACATTAAACTCATATACTCATCTTTTTTCCGAAGCCCTAAATTTTCACTATTTTTAATCTCATCTTTAGTTTCTTTATCTTCTTTTCCTTCAGGATCGTTTCCTTTTTCATCGTCATTATCTACAGCTGATTCTTCTGACGCCTCATACTGCTTCTCACTAGGCTTTTTAAGAATCTTTAACTCAGACTTCTGAGTGTTTACTGTATTAGCTATATTTTTTCCAGCATTAAAATATCTAGCTGCCACTGTACAACTTACAAATAGAGCAAATATTAAAACTGCTCCTATAATTATATTTCTAAATAGATTTATTCTATTTTTTCCACTTTCTTTTTTATTATCATCATTGTCCTGAGAAATACTGGTTATCTTTCCACCACAAACAGGACATACTTTTTCTCCATCATCTGCTTTTTTCCCACAATTAGGACAGAAATCTGTCATTTCATCACTCCCTTCTTTAATGTAATCAAATATGTATCGAATCAACCAACTTTAATTTAACCTCTGAGTTGGTGAGTATTATTCACCATGATTCTATCAATTACTGTTTTTCCTTTTAATTATATCTTATTATTATAATTTTTGATAGAAAAAAAATTGTAACTTTTTTAAAAGCTATATATACAACATATTTTATTCTTTTATTCTATATATACTATATTCATATTATCTCTATAATATACTATATTCACACTAATTTCAAATACTATTATTTTACCATCAAAAAAGAGATGTCTTACTTAAACAGATTTGTTTAAATATACATCTCTTTATTTATTCTCTGATATGTCATTACCCATATTTTCTTTATTACCTTTTCATCTAGATTTTTATAATACGTATTTATAATTGCTATTATCTTACAGGTATTAAGTTGTAGTTAGCGTCATAAGTATATAATTTTAAAGTCTTTTTGTGTACTAAAACGTTTTCTCCACCAACATTAAATACATGGTATGCATCTTTTAAGAATTTTTTATCAACACTGTTTCCTTCTTCATCGTATACAACTGATTCTTCTGCTACATTTAATACATCAACTAAATGAGCTTTTGCAACATCTTCTTCTACTCCTGCTCCTACTAAGCAGCTTAAGTTAACTTTACTTGCTTCTTCTTCTCCTGATACTAATGCTGATACTGGTGCTGCAAATAATGCCATTAATGCTACTCCTGATACTAATACTGATAATTTCTTTTTCATAGTGAACACCTCCATATAATCCCTTCAACTTAATTTTTTTAATTTGTCTTTTATATTTTTTTAATTTATTTTCTTTGTTCCTTGTCTATGTCTATATCATAATCTATAAATATTATTAATTCAAGGTCATTTTTTAACTGTTTAAAATCTTTCAAAAATTGCATAATTTTATTCTGTATTTTCTTTTTAGTTTTTTTATCTATACTTCTATCAATTTCATCAATTCTTCGTTACTTATATAACATAAAAAGTTATCACGATTTTTAGTTGATATTTCAATATTTTTAAATCTCCCAATAAAATTCCATCTATTCCAACAACAACTTACAACAAACAACTTGCACACCTACAATGAATTTTTTCTTTTGAAGTTGTTATTTTATTGTTATTTATAAAACGAATACGTATTTTCTAACTTTTGTAAATTTTTATACTAAGTCAAAAATAAACATACTCCAATCTCGTTGTAGGTTGTTTCTTTTTGTAATTTTTATCTATTATATAAAAGAAATTATTTTTTGTTTTTTCTTTACTATTTTATAGTCTATTTTTTTGCCTAGAATATATTTTTTCACCGGCAAAATCATATAATTTAGCTATTTTAACATTATGCGTCAAATTCTTCTCACAAAATCCTCAAATTTTTTCTCATTTTTTAATAAGTTAATCTTATCATTTTTGATATTATTGATAATAAATATGTAAGAATTTTTCTAGTTTCAAATTGGCTTTAAGCAAAAAAATACTGCTTTTCAGCAAAAAAATAGACGATAATTTTATAAATTATATAAAATCATCGTCTAATATACTTCATATTTTTATTCTATATGATCATAAAAACTCTCTATTGATAATCTGCATACCCTTCTTTAAAAGCATTTATAAATACTCTTTTAGCTTTTGATTTCTGAGTAGCTTTTATAGGATTATCATTTTCTAGCTCATCAAACATCTTTTTAGCTTCTTTTTCTAGGTTTGCTTCACTTCCACCGTTAGCCTTGTACTCCTGACCAGAAAGGAACCCATTTTCTTTTATTGCGCTTTCTAAATCAGCGTCTAATTCCTCTCCTTTATTCCGGTTCTTAACATCTTCTACAACACCTGTTATTATATCATTTGCATCTTTTTCCTCTGTAGAGTTCTCTGTATCAGCTGTAGATGCATCATCTGTATTAGTAGTATTTTCCTCTTCTACAACACTTGAACTATCATCTGACGTACCTCTGACCTTAGATATATCTGCTCTTGCAAGTGCCATATATCTCTTGAACTCTCCAAAATTTTCCTTAAACTTAACTATATTCTTATCGTACTTGTCGTGATTGCCTATAGCACCCTCACTAGCCTTCTTTATATCCTTATAGCACTTTTCAAGATATTTCTGAGCATTGTACATATTATCATACTTATAATCAAGATCCTTTACCTTAGTAAGATTCTTCTCTATATCAGCTGTTAGCTTCTGAGCAGTTTTTTCACTACCACCCTTATGTCTTAATTTATCTATTGATAACATATCTTTTCTTAGCTTCTCATAATACTTATACACCTGTGTATAATCGCTCACAATTCCGTTAACATTCTTATCTGTAACCTTAGTAACTAAATCCTTAGTACATCCAGTCGCAAAAACAGAAAAAGCAAGCACTGCACACAAAGCTAAAGACTTCACTCTTCTTAGCATATCGTATCTCCTCTCTAATAAAAAATTCACATTACTATACCTATATAATTTTAAAGTATTTAAAGAAAAAAGTCTACCTTCTTTTCAGCATTTATCCCATTAAAGCCCCAAAAACCTCCTCTAAATAGATAATAGCCAAAATAAAAAAATATAACCTACTACTTCCCCAACTTTACAAACTGCACAAAGAAATAAGCACACAATTGCAAATGCACTTCTGGCAAATAAATTGATTGATATATAGGATATCGCAGTTTTCTAGTGATATCTACTTTTTCCTTGATGTAGATATTGCAAATCGCATCGACAATTCTGCAAGCGCCCCACATCATTGAAATGTGTTACATAAACATGTGGGGCGCTGAAGCCTGGAGAAAGATTGCAATATCTATTTCAAGGTATTAAAAAAGGAGATATCACAAAAACTGCGATATCCCCTATATTTCAATTAATTATTTACAGAAAGTATTTGCAACGTGTGCTTTTATTTCTTCAGCAGTTCCCATTGCTAGTACTTCATCAGCAAATTTTTTCATATCTGCTTCATTTACTGAAGTTATAAGTTTTCTTGCTGGAAGTATAGATATTGGAGACATAGAGAATTCATCTAATCCGAATCCAAGAAGTATTGGTATCATCATCTGATCTCCTGCTGCTTCTCCACACATACCAACCCATTTACCTTCTTTGTGTGCGTTGTCTATAACCATTTTTATAAGTCTTAACACAGCTGGATTGAACTGGTTGTATAAGTAGCTTATTTTCTGGTTCATTCTGTCAACTGCAGTAGTGTACTGTATTAAGTCGTTTGTTCCTATTGAGAAGAAGTCAACGTGTTTAGCAAGTACATCAGATATAACTGCTGCAGATGGTACTTCTATCATCATACCTATTTCTACATCTTTTGCGTATGCTATACCTTCAGCATCTAATTCAGCCTGAACTTCTTTAACTATTTCTTTAGCCTGTAATAATTCTTCTAATGAAGATATCATAGGGAACATTATTCTTAATTTTCCATATACACTCGCTCTGTATAATGCTCTTAACTGAGTTTTGAATATATCTGTTCTATCTAAGCATAATCTTATAGCTCTGTATCCTAAGAATGGGTTCATTTCTTCATCTAGAGGAAGATAGTCTAATTTCTTATCTCCACCTATATCAAGAGTTCTTATAACGATTGGTTTACCGCTCATTCCTTCTAATACTGCTTTATATGCTTCAAACTGAGTATCTTCTTCTGGTAATTTGTCTGAGTCCATGTATAAGAATTCAGTTCTGTATAGTCCAACACCTTCAGCGTCATTTTTTATAAGACCTTCTATATCGTTTGGAGTACCTATGTTACCTGCAAGTTCTACTCTTCTTCCGTCTAAAGTAACAGATTCTTTACCTTTTAATAATTCTAAAGCTTTCTTTTCTTCTTCGAAAGCCTGTTTTTTAGCTGCATAAGCTGCTTTTGTTTCTTCGTCTGGATTTATTATAACTTCTCCAGTATCCCCATTGAATACTACGAAATCTCCATCTTTAACGTTTTCAGTTATGTCAGTAAGACCTACAACTGCTGCTATTTCAAGAGTTCTAGCCATTATAGCTGTATGAGAAGTTCTTCCTCCTATATTAGTAAGGAATCCTAAAACCATTTTTTTGTTCATAGTAGCTGTATCTGATGGAGTTAAGTCGTGAGCAACTAGTACTACTTCTTCATCTAATGCAGATAAATCTACTACTTTTATTCCTAATAAGTGTCTTAACACTCTGTTTGTAACGTCTTTTATGTCTGCTGCTCTTTCTCTCATGTACTCATTGTCCATAGATTCGAACATAGCAACGAACATTTCTTTTATTTCGTTTAATGCATAGTCAGCATTAACTTTTTCATCAGCTATTTTAGCTTCTGCTGCACCAGTTAATTCTGGATCTTCTAAAACTAAAAGGTGTGCCCCGAATATTTCAGCTTCAGCTTCACCTAGTTCTTTAGCTGCTTTTTCTTTAACTTTTTCTAGTTCAGTTTTAGATACCTGAACAGCATCTCTTAATTTAGCTATTTCAGCATCTACATCTGTTATAGTTCTTTTTTCTATAACAAGCTCTTTATGTTCTACAACAAGTGCTTTACCTAGTGCTATACCAGGAGAAGCTCCAGTTCCTTTGAATGCCATAACCATATCCTCCTAAAAGATTAATTATTTATAACCGATTCTTATTCACCGAATCCTGATTCAACCATTTCAGATAATTTAGCTATAGCTGCTTCTTCATCTTCTCCGTTAGCTATTAGAGTGAATTCAGTTCCTTTTGATAAACCTAAGCTCATAACACCCATTATTGATTTAGCGTTTACTTTTTTACCATTAGATTCTATTTCTACTGTTGATTTGAATTCAGATGCTCCTTTAACGAACATTCCTGCTGGTCTAGCGTGTAACCCTGTTTCGTTGATAACTGTTAATTTTTTTTCCATTTTTAAATTCCTCCTGAAGTGTTTTTTAATTTAAATTATATTATCTATATCTACCCCACTCTAGTGGGACATTTTTTGTCCGACGGTATTATTAAGTTCCCACTCGGCTATCTTTATCTATTATACTACTAAATTTTATTTTTTTCGACAACTTTCATTAATATTTTAATAAAAATTTTTTTAAAATCTTTTTGAAAATTATGTATAACATAAAAGATAGGTTTTTCTTACAAATTTTTGTAGCTTTTTACATCTAAAAGTATATTGATATACATAATTTACAGTATATATTACACTATTTTAAATTAGATATAAAGCAATCTACAAGCACAGATTTTCTGTGTTCTTTCTTTTGTTTAATATTAAGTCTAGCTTCTTCTCTACGCAACTCTCTATAATCTATTAAATTATCTCGATATGTATCATTTATTACTGAATTAATATCGTAGACTTTAACCCTATTTTTTCCCTTGCGCTCAAGTGCATTTTCATAAAGCGCAAAGTATAAATCTCTGTAGGTAAAATTCCTTGGTAGTGCTAATAGCTCTCCAGCTTTAGGAATAATAGCCTCCATTAAAGTTCTTAAATCAGGATTTCTTCTCATATTGAATACTTGACAAAGAAGATTTATATCTTCTTTTTTCATACGTCTTAGTTTTTCAAAGCACATATCTTCTGTAATATCGCCAGCATTTCTAAAATAGAATCTAACTCCATCGTACTTTTCAAAAGTTTTCATTGTATCTAAATATCCTAAGTTTATATTTTTCTGAATATGATCTCTATCCTTATTCATAGAGCCACCTAGATATTCTGATGGATATATAACTTTTAGATTTAAGTCGCTGTGTTTTTTTATACTGATTGTACCTTGTAAATTGTCCTGAATTCTAATAGCTACTATATCTTTGTAGCCTTTCTTTTCAAGCATTCCAATAGGTAGATTATCGACAAACATTCCATCTACATATAGCTTATTGTCCATTACATTCATTTTGAATATAGGTAGACTGGCACTCGCTATTAGATAGTCCACTAGTCTGCCCTTTGGTATATCCTCTAAAAATAACGACTGTGGATTTAGTTTTTTATCTATATACATAGTAACCATTCCAAAGTCTATTCCCTTGTTTCTTATTTTATCCTCATCCAAAGTATCCTCTAGCATCTCCCTAAGTGGAGTAATGTCGATTCCGTCATTTTCTTTAAATGACTTCTTTATAAGAGAAAGAATCTGGTTCATCCGCTTCATGCTCAAATCCATATCCTTTAGCTTTTCATACGTTTCAAAATCTACATTTATAAAATGCTTATAATCGTACTCAAGCCATATTTCCTCCATAATACGTATATCATCCTGAACCATATATGCACCATTCAATGCACCTATTGAAGAACCTGTAATTCCTTGAAAATCCATACCCATTCCTTTAAGTGCTTTATATGCACCTATTTGGTAGGCACCTTTTGTACCTCCACCTTCAAGAACTAGACCTCTCATAATACACCTCTTCTGATGCAAAATGCATCTTATTAAAATTTGTCTTTAAAGATATCTTCCTCAACTAACAAATCTATCTTTTGTATAAGCTTATCTATATTATCCGATATATTCAGCTTTTTTTCCATAATTTTTTTGGAATATTCTTCTATTTTTTCATAATTATCTCCCTTAAAGATCTTCATCTTCATAACTTTATTAGGATAATAATCATAAATTCCCCTACTCATCTTTTTTGCATTTATTTTATAATACTTGTCGTATATTGAAGAGTTTAAAAGAGCTACAATATACTCATATGAAAATTCTTCCTTGTACTCATCTTTTAAATAAAAAGAGTATACATCTGCGCTGCTGTATAAATTATCGTAATCTACAGCAAATTTATTTTCTCTAGATTTATAGGGATACATAACTTTAGTTCTCTCAAATACGCTTTTTTCTCTCCCCCACTGTAGTTCATACCACTTTCTAATACATTTTAAGCACTCTCTTCTGTTTTCTAACTTTTCTTTATACGGATTTATACAATTTTCAAAAATATATTTCTCATCATCCTCACATTTTATATCATTAGAATATATCATCTTGTGATTAACTTTAGGAATTACATATTTTTCTATATCTCTACTCTTTGCAAGGTCTTTCAAAAGTTTAGGCGTTATATTTTTTAATCTATTATCGTTATTTTTTAAGATAAACGCCTTATCGCATCCAGTTATAACACCTTGAGAACTTTCCGCTATTTCATAAAGCCTATACCCTTGCATTTTTTCAATTCTAAGATACAGCTCCATATCATTTTCATTTGCTATAATCCAATCTGATTGCAATCTACTTGTAGATATTTTTATGCTCTCAAAATCTTTTGTATTATTCTTTATTTCCTCTACACTCTCGACAAGATTTTTTCTATCATTTACATATACATACTTATCTGATTTCTTTCTATATATATTGGTTGTAGAAATTCCATATCCTTTTTTTCTCATTCGTATTATGCACGCAGAAATACCTACACAGTCAAATACCTCTGCCCCAAGAAAGTCTATTATCTCCTCGATTTCTGCATTTTTTTCCAAGTAATTTCTAAGCAATTCAGCGGATATACTTTCTAAAAAATATCTAGGTGTTATCAAATGAATTACTCCATCATCTTTTAATAATTCTAGAGAATTTTTATAAAAACAGAAATATAAGTCTGATTTATCTCTATAAACTTCTCTGTACTTTGTCATTATAAATTGTTTATACTCTTTTGTAAGAAGTTTATGCCCGACATACGGTGGATTTCCAATTATAATATCAAACTTTGTTTTCCAATTTATTTTTAATCCATCTTGATTATATATATTCATCTTAAATATACTTGTATTCCAATTATCCTCATTTAAGTAGGTTGCTTTATACTCATCCCAGCTTTCTTCTTCCTCTAAATCATCGTTTGCAATAGGTTCTTCATATTTACCTAAAATAGCGACCTTAGTCAAAAGCCTTTTAGTTATTTCTACAGCTTCCTTGTCTGTATCTGTTCCGTATATACAATTTTTTAGAATATATCTGGGTATATTTTCCTTTTTAAAACTTTCATCTCCATATTTTTCAACTAGTTCTTCGGACTTTTCTTCAAATATTTTAATCAATTTTTCAAAAGCATACACCAAAAAATTTCCACATCCACAAGATGAATCCAAAATTTTAGGACATGGATTTTTTAATACATCTAATTTTCCAACCGTATTGTCTACTATATACTCAACCATTTCTACTGGAGTGTAGTAGATACCATATCTTTTTCTTTTTTCTATATCTAAATTATTTTCATATAATCTCGCCGCTTTAAATTTTTCCATAATAAGCCCCTCAAAGTAGATAAATATTTATTTATACTAATTTTTGCCATTTTTTTCATCTAAAAACGTAAGAGTTCCCTGCATTATTCCCTCTGCTAGCATATCTTGGAAGTTGGGATCATTTAATTTTTTCATATCAGATACATTAGTTATAAATCCGCATTCAACTAATACTGCTGGCATTGTTGTTTCTCTAAGTATTTCAAAGCTATTCCGAAGTATTCCTCTACTCATTATCTCGACATAAGATGCTGTAGTCTGCTGCACAGAGTTTGCTAACTCTTTAGAGCCATCAGTAGCACCACTTCTGTACCATGTTTCAAGCCCATTAGCATCTCCAAATTTTTTCTGTGCATTTAGATGTATAGAAACAAGAGCATCTGCATTTGCTCTCTTCGCAATTTCAGCTCTTTCTTCTAAACTTACATACTTATCCTCAGTTCTAGTCATTATTACATTTACATCAGACTCTCTCCCTAGCCTTGAAGCTACTTTCTTTGCTATCTGAAGTGCTATATCCTTTTCATATACAGTTTCTGTACTATCAATAGATCCTTTGTCATTTCCTCCATGTCCTGCATCTACAACAATATTATACTTTTTCGATTGCCGCTTTTTCTCATCATCCAAATCATACTGCCCTTTTGTTGGATGTTTTTTATCTGTACTATCCCCAGCTGCAGAATTTTCATTATTTGCTGAGCTACTACTTCCAGAGTTATTTTCTATAGTGGATGAATTTGCACTTGATGATTTACCTTTTATCATCTGCACTCCCTTAACTCCACAAAATCCTAATGCCACAACCAAAAGAACTGCGATTGCAACTCTTTCCCATTTAATCTTTCTCCCCTTCTTCTTAGGAGTATTATTTGATGTTTTAGGTTTTTTAATTTTTTTTGGTTTCTTACTACTATTAGCATTAGATTTTTTAACCAAATTATTTTGTTTTGGTTTTACTGGTTTATTCTTTTCTACATTATTTTTTTCTTTTGTAGTATTTTTATTATTTTTAGTTGTATTCTTTGTACTTATCTGACCAGTTTTTTTATTTCTATCTATATATATAACATTACTTTTTTTATTTGAATTTCCCTTGTTTTTATTTTTATTATCTTTGCCCGTCATACTATCACCTTTCTATAACATAGTCCCTATTATTTTAACACTTGAAATTATTTTTTTCAATCGAATAGTTTACATAACAATACAATCTATACTTATATTATGCATTAAAAAAGCAGGCTCCTCAGCCTGCCTTTTTAAAATTATAAGTCTTTTGGGATTAATTTATACTTGATTCTCTCTATTTATGAGATAGGATAGTTTCTGAAGTTATTATTGGACTCATTACATCATCTATAGATGCTGTTGATCTTACGTCCATTTTAGTTTCTGATTTTACAAAGTCTCTTGAAGTTATTATTGGGTTCATTATTTCTTCTTCTGCTACTTTGTTTAGGCTGTCATTTTTAACTTCTTCTTTTACGAAGTCTCTTGAAGTTATTATTGGGCTCATCATATCTTTTTCAGCTACCATATTTATGTTGTCGTTTTTAACTTCTTCTTTTACAAAGTTTCTAGAAGTTATTATAGGGTTCATTTCGTCAACTTCTGGTAATTCTATTCTATTTTTATCAGCTTCTTTCATTTCTACAGTTCTTGAAGTTATTATTGGGTTTAGGCTTTCATCGATTTCTAATGCACTTGCTTTCTGTACACCTATTCCACCTACTACTACTACGATTGCTACTGCTGCTAATAATTTTTTAAGATTTAAGTTTTTCATGACTGTCCCTCCATTTATCTGAATGTAATTATTTTCTTTTGTTTGATATTTATTTATCTCTTTCTTTGATTATAGTTTAACAAATGTTTTGCAAAAAGTAAAGCCTTTTTTGAAAAATTGTATTAAATTTTTTTATTTTACTTTACAATTTCGACAATTAAACAAAATAGTCTTATTTACATATATTTTCAGAAAAATTAGCCATAAAAATTTATTTTTTAATGCTTTTTTTGTTCTATCCAACAAATTTTCTGACAATTTACCCTTATTATACAACTTGCATACGCATATCGAGTTGTATCTTTTTAATTATATTTTTCTGACAATTCAAAACAACTCGACTATTCTGTAGTTATTTTTTTAACATAATATATTTCATTTTTACTATTCTATTTACAATTTCAAATTCATTTCTACTTATTTTGAATATTTTTTATCATTCTTTCATATAATATGTCTATTTTCATTCATCTATTCCTATTTTTCATATAATTATGTATATTTTTCTACAATCTATTCAATAAATTAAATACATATATAATGTAGAAACTTTTCAACTAAAAAAAGCCCCAACTACAAAATAACTGTAGCTGAGGCTTTCTTTGTATGATTATATATTGAATACTTCTTTTATTTTTTCTAGCACTCCATTTTCACTATTCTTACCAGCTATAAATCTAGCTTTTTCTTTTAATGCATCTATAGCATTTTCCATTGCATAACTATAGTATCCACATTCTATAAGCTCTAAATCATTCATCTGGTCACCAAATATCATTATCTCTTCACTTTTTAGACCATATCTTTCTTTTATATGCTCAAGAGCTTTTCCTTTTGTTACTCCTTTTTCCATTATATCTAACCAATGAGGTCCAGATGTACAAACAGTCATATAATCACCAAACTTATCAAAATAATCCTGGCAATGTTCAGAAATAGGTCTATCATCGTATATTGCTGTTTTTAGTACATCTTCCTTAACATCTTTTAAATCATCTACAACTGTTACACTTGAGCAGTATATATCTAACATTTTTAAGAATTCTTCATCCTTACATTCTGTATATGCAGTGTATTTAGTATTTAAAAGAATTTCTTTATTTTCTGCAGCTCTTGTAAAGTCTATTATATCTTCTACATTTTTCTTGTCCATAGGATCACATAATAGTTCTTCCCCTTTATTTACTGCAAATGTTCCATTTTCAGCTATAAACATCATTTTATCTTTTACTGATTCAAAAAGTGTTTCTAGTGATGGATACTGTCTACCACTAGCAGCCATAAATGTAACTCCCTTTTTATATAATTCATTAAAAACATGATTAAATTCTTCGTTTAATTCTCCATTATTGTCTAATAGAGTCCCGTCTAAATCTGTCGCTATAAGCTTTATCATAGAATACCCCCTCTTAATTTTTAATCTTTTTATAATATACCCCACCTTTATGAAATTTTCAAGAATTTTAGTTTTCAATCTATATTTATAGTTGAAAAAGTTGTAGAATATATTCTGTGACAATATTATATAAAAACACAAAAGCTATTGAATAATTCTCTGTATTCTAATATAATTATAAGATGATTTTATAATATTTTTATAGAGTATATTATTTAATTGAGTAAAAATTAATTGAGAAAAAAAGAATAAAATAAAAGAAAGAAGGGATTTTTTTGTCTAAACTCAGAAAGCTTGTTATACTTCTTGCGGTTCTTGTTATAGCCTTTCCGACATGTGTGTTTGGATATGTATATACAAAATTAAAAACTGTTCAGGATAATGGTGATTACGATGCCCTGAATAGTCTGGACCACAAAAATGATAGCGGCATAACAAATATTCTTCTTCTTGGTACAGATGGTAGACCTGGCGAAAATGCTCAGAGATCTGATGCTATGATGATTCTTACTGTTGATAATAAAAACAAGAGTCTAAAGCTTACTTCTCTTGGTCGTGATACATATGTAGATATACCTGGACATGGAAAACAAAAATTAACTCATGCCTACTTCTACGGAAAAGCAGATTTACTTATCGAAACTATAGAAGAAAACTTCAAGCTTGATATTCACGATTACGCTCAGGTCGATTTCTATTCATTTATGGATATAATAAACGTACTTGGTGGTGTAACGGTTGATGTTCAAGAAAGTGAGTTAAAAGAGCTTAATAAATTTATACCAGAAACATATTCTTGGTATGAACACGACGACAAAGGTAGTATAAAATATGTAACTAAGGCAGGTAAACAAAATCTAAATGCATACCAGGCACTTTCATTTGCTCGTATAAGAAAAAATGACGGTACTATGGAAAGAGATAATAGACAGAGAATGGTTATAGAAGCTATGGTTAAAAAACTAAAAGGTCTTCCAATATCAAAATACAACGACCTTATGAACTCTGTTTTACCATATGTTAAAACAAATATGTCACCTGCAACAATACTTGGACTTGCAAAAGACGTACTTTCAATTGGTAACTTCGATATAACTTCACTTCAGTTCCCTCTTCACCCAGAACGTGAAGTAAGACTTGGAAAAGCAGGTTATGTTATACCATTTGAAGAATACGAAGTAGATATATTACACGATTTCATATTTAAAAATATAGTTCCTACAAAAGAACTTATAGATAATGCGGATAAACAGTATGGAAGAACAGATTATAGCGATTATACAGAAGATAATTCTTCATCAAGTTCTTCTAGTTCATCTAGCTCATCTTCATCTGATTTAGATGAAGATAGTACTTCTAGTGGAAGCTCTAGTCATTCTGGAAGCAGCAGCCATTCTTCTGGTGGAAGCAGTCACTCTGGTGGTTCTAGCTCAAGTGGCTCTAGTTCTGATGATAGTTCTTCTAGTGGCTCTAGTTCAGGAAGCTCTGATTCTGACAGCTCTAGTGGTGGTTCTGATTCAGGAAGCTCTGATTCTGGTAGCAGCGACTCTGGTAGTGGAGAAGTAACTGAATAAATATAAAACTTTGGGACTGTTGCGTATCTTGCAACAGTCCCTTTTATTATTTAATCTTTTATAAATTTATTATCTGTTTAAGAGTTGTTAAATCATAATTTGCAAACCCTTTGTTACTATGCAATCATATGAGATATAGACTTGTAAATTTTGATTTAACAACTCTCTAACAATACGCTAAATTCATAAAAGATTAAATAATAAAAATAGACTGCAATACAAGATACTTTAACAGTTACAAGATTGAACAACATCAAAATTACAAATCTATATGAAAATAAACTTTAAAATCTCAAAAATTTCTGGAGCTATAATATAACATTTCAATAAGTTTACTTTGCTAGTCATAATATTTTATGAATTTACTATATAAAAAAGTAGATAAAATCAAAATTTACCGAATATCTATTTAAAGACTTGTTGAAAATATTACATCGGTTATCCTCAGGTTCTGCTCAAATCGAATTTTATAGGGATAATATCTAACTTAGTGGATTGAAGTGCATAGACAAAACTCTCTCGACAATCTGGAGACGTGAGGTTGATTTACAACAAAACAATTTACTTATACACACGTCGAAGCTGGAGAGAAGTTTGTCCATGATTTCAATCCCTGAGAGATATTAACGTATAAATTTTGATTTATCTACTCTTATATAGTAAATTCATAAGAGATTATCACTTGAATTCATCATAAGTCTTTAATATAATAAAAAAGTGACTTGCATATTTTTGCAACGCTATTTATAATGATAAAAGACTTATTTTTTAGTGTGATATTATTCAAATTTTAGAAAGAAGGTTTTTATTTTGGCAGATAATAGAGATAACCCGTCTAACAAGATAAGAAGGGTTAGCGCTTCTTCTAAGAATGGACAGTCTAGTTCTCCACGTACTAATGCCTCAAAAGTTCAGAGGTCGTCTAGTCGTGGCAATTCTTCTGGTAATAGATCATCGCAATCTATAAATACAAATGTCAGAAGAAGTTCAGACAGTTCTCGTTCAAATCCTAGTAGAAGAGCTCCCGGTGGGCAAAATAGGAATATCAAAAAATCTCCTATGAACTCAAATCTAAATAGAGGAAGTCGTTCCTCAGACGGAAATAATTATGACAATATAAATAAAGAGCAACCTAAAAATAGAAATCCAAGAAATAGCGGCAGTGCTCGTGCTGCTAGAAATGCAGAGAGAAAAAGACAGAAGAGAAAGAAGATTAAGCGTATAATGACTGTTATATTAGTTATTATTTTAGCCTTCCCTACTGTAGGTGCTATTTCATTTATTAAAAAGGTTGCAGACGCATATGATCCATCTATTGCAAGTGGTGTATTCGACAATATTACACATATAAACAAAAAAGGTATTACTAATATCCTTTTACTTGGATCAGATGCCAGAGAAGGCGAGGAAAAGTCTAGAACAGATACTATGATGATATTTACAATAGATACCGTACACGATTCTCTAAAGCTTACTTCTCTTGCTAGGGATGCGTATGTAAATATTCCTGGACATGGATATACTAAGCTTACCCATGCCTATTATTTAGGTGGTGTCGAGCTTCTTACAGAAACTATAGAAGATAACTTTGGTGTAGATATACATAACTACGCACTTGTCAATTTTGAATCGTTTATGTATATTATCGATGCTATTGGCGGTGTTACGGTAAATGTTAAGGAATCTGAGCTTGCTGAGCTTAATAAATTCATCCCTGAAACGTATTATTGGTATAAGGATAAATCTCAGCCTATGCAACTTATAGAATCTCCTGGTGAACAGCTTCTAAATGGATATCAGGCACTTTCATTTGCTCGTATAAGAAAGAACGACTCTGCATTTGAGAGAGATAGACGTCAGAGAGACGTTATACAGGCAATGTTCTCTGGGGTTAAGGCTATGTCCAAATGGCAGTATCCAAAGCTTTTAAATGCTGTTTTACCTTATTTAAAGACTAATATGAAAACTACACAGATAGTTTCACTTGGAATGTCTGTTATAAGAATGGGAAGTCTTGATATTAAACAATTTGAATTCCCTATAACAAACTCACCATATTCTATTGAAGGTAAGTATAAGAATGCTGGATGGGTAATAAGATTTACTGAGGACTCTGTAAAAATACTACAGGACTTCATATTTAACGATAAACAATATGTAAAATAAAATCTAAAAATAGGCTGTTGCAGATTTTGCAGCAGCCTTTTGACTTAGCACAAGTATTCGCTCTCCAGGCTTCAGCGACTCGCACTTTTATATAACATATTTATAAGTTGCGAGTCGCTTGCAGAATTGTCGGTGCGAGCTACTTGTGTCTAAGTCTACAAAATGGCTGCTTGCAAAATCATCGCAAACAGCCATCTTTTTATTTTTTATTTGAAGTGAAAACACAAAAAGGATGCAAAATGCATCCTTTTTATAAAGTTTATCTAAAAAATATTTTATTTAAGATTTTCTCTGATTTTGTTGTAAGTGTCGTTTGATATTCCTCCACCTATTCTGAATACGCTGTTAGTTTTTTTATTTTTTAGTATGTTTGCCTGTTCAGAATCTAGGGCATTTCCTGCTATTACAATTGGAGATTTTGTTCTTGCTGCGTATACACCTACACTTATTGCATCTACAAGCGGTCTATTTTTAGCCACAAATACTGGATTGTAAGTTTCTGATGGATATAGAGCTTTTATTACTCTAGCATTAGTCTGATTTCTATTGCTTCCACCTATTCTATTTCCAGATACATTTCCTGATACTACAGAGTCTATTTCTTTGATTACATTATTAGAAATAACTGCATTTTCTCCTAAGAAATATGCTGAAGATATAGAATTTGATTTTATCCAGTTTTTAACTGATGAATTTACACTATTTTTTGAAGTAACTATTATAGGTGCTTTTTCCTCAGCTGCTTTAGACACAACTGATAATGCATCTGCTGCACCATTTTCTCCAGCTACGTATATTTTGCTTACATTTGCTTTTGAGTCTATTTCTTTAGCTATATTTACAGATAACTCTTCTATGTTTGATCCTTCTATTCTTTTTATAGACGCTGATGGAGCTACCTTTTTAATATTGCTAACAGTATTTTCTCCTATAGAACTTTTGTCACCTATTATTATTATATTAGATGGACTTAATCTTTTTAATTCATCTGTAGTATATTTGCTAACCTTATCTTTTTCTGCAAGAAGTACCGGTGCATTATAAGCTGATGCAAGAGGATTTGATACTATCCCCTCTATTTCATTAAGTCCATTTGCTATTACTACTGTAGAAGATGCATTCCACCCTTTTTTACTTATTTTCGCCGCAGTATCGTATCTATTAGCTCCGATAATCTCTGTAGAAGTGGGTAAGTTTTTATCTTCTATTGTTCCATTGTATGCTCCATACATACTCTTTAAGTCGTTATATATGCCAGCATTATTCACTATATCTCTGGCTGAGAAATACATACTACCTTTAACTGTACTGTACTGTTTGTTTATATTTATCTGATTCTTTATTTCTTTAGCTATATTCTGTCCACCATGGCTTGACTGACCCTGTTTATATATTCCCTGACCTATATAAAGGTCTACATCGTATCCTTTTACTTCATTAGCCCACCATTTTACAAGTTTAGAATAGTCAGCTACTTTTAATCCTATTGGCCAGTATATCTGAGGAACTATGTAATCTACATATCCTTTTCTTATCCAAGTTCTTGAGTCTGCAAGCATATTGTAGTATGACTGTGATCCACTAGTTTCAGAACCATCTGGGCAATCTGCAGATTTATTTCTCCATATACCAAATGGACTTACACCAAATTCACAACCAGATCTAGCGTTTACAACAGCTTTCACTCTTTTTAGAAGTGTGTTTACATTTTCTCTTCTCCAGTTGTTTCTATCCTGCCCTTTTCCATATACTTGATATGATGTATCGTCTGGGAATGAAGATGATGGATAGAAATAGTCGTCAAAGTGTATTCCATCTACGTCGTATTTATCTACAACTTCTTTTACTGTTTTTACAAGATAATCTACAACTGCTGGATTACCTGGATCATAGTACATTTTACCGTTGTATTTTATTACCCAGCTTGGATTTTTTCTTGCTGGATGAGATGATACAAGTGCATTTAAGTTAGTTCCTGAAGATGTTACTCTATATGGATTCATCCATGCATGAAGTTCCATTCCTCTTTTGTGTGCTTCCTGTACTGCAAATGCTAATGGATCATACCCTGGATCCTTGCCCTGTGTCCCAGTTAAGTACTTAGACCATGGGTTTATAGATGATTTATAAAGTGCATCTGACTCTGGTCTAACCTGAAGTACTATTGTATTTATTCCACAGCCTTTTAATTTATCCATTAACTGTGTAAGTTCCTGTTTCTGTTTTGATGCGTTGTTTTTTGTTTTAGGCCAGTCTAAATTATAGACTGTAGATACCCAAGCTGCTCTCATTTCCTTTTCTGCAGCTTGTGCGTTATTTGTGTAAGATACACTTCCTACAAACATAAATACCGCCAACATAACAACTGTTAGTTTTTTTAATATCTTTTTCATTTTTTCCTCCCTTTCCAATTATTTTTACTTTACCTTATATATTTTATAATAGATTTTATATTATATAAAGAAAATATTATAGAAAAAGCAGTAAATGTAAATTTACCGCTTTTCCTATTACTTTAATTTAGTTTTTTAATTTGTCGGTTAAGAGTTTATATTATACTGCTAAAGCAGTTATAATCTTTTATTAATTTATACTACTCTTCTAGCAACTATCATTTTTCTTGCTGATAATTTGCTTATTTTTACAACATCGCCAGTCTGTGGTGAGTGTATATACTGGTCATTTCCTATATACATTCCAACATGGTTTACTGAGCTTCCTTTACCGAAGAATACTAAATCTCCTGGTTTTAATTCTGATTTTGAAACTTTTTTACCGTATTTTGACTGTTCTCTTGATGTTCTTGGTATGCTAACTTTTGCTCCATTTTTATAAGCGTAGTATGTTAAACCTGAGCAGTCAAATGAGCTTGGTCCAGTAGCTCCCCATTTGTATGGTTTACCTAACTGAGCTTTTGCTACTTTTAATGCTGCTTCTGCTTTTGTACTTGTTTCACCTGGTATTGTTACATAGTTTGAACTAACCCAACCTACTTTTCCACTTTCTGTTTTTACCTGATACCAACTTCCAGATGTTTTTAATATCTCTACAAATTTACCTGCGTATATTTTTTCTACTACTTTCCCTTTTGTTGATGCTTTATCTCTAACATTTAAGAAATCACAATCTACTACTTTTCCACATTTATTTTTTGATTTAACTCCATTAGCATCAAATCTGTATATTGTTCCTCTTACATCTCTAAATGTGTTTTTAACCATTACACCTTTTGCATTGAAGTAATAATCTTTTCCGTCTATTGTTCTCCACATCCGCTGTGCTAGAGAATTATCATTAGTTAAATAATAAGTTTCATCACCTATTTTTAACCAACCTCTCTGTTTTACACCATCTTTATAATAGTATGTTTTTCCATTTTCCTGTACAAATCCGTTTTTAGCTGCAGTTCTTGCAACATCTGTTGTAGATACTGTCTGTATATTTTCTAATTCTTCTGCTCCTGCTTCTACAGATGCATCTGTCACCATTATCGCTCCTGATATCATAACTGCTGCCATGATCTTTGCCAAAAACTTATTTTTAAATATCTTCGTCATTAATCGTCCTCCTGTAATTATGATTCATGATTTATAGATAGTGGGTATTTTATAAATCATTTTTGTAGCCCCTCTCGCTACATTTTTAATTGTAACATAATGGTTACAGAAGAACAAGCTTTTTGTTACATTTCTGTAACTATTTTGTTACTATTTTGTTACTTTTTGTATATTTTCACCAAATTAAAAGTATATTTTGTTATTTTTACAGATTTACTGTAAAAAAGTGACATAATTAATTACAATAGAACAATAAATTGTAACAATTTCGCTAATATCCTTCCACATTATATACTAGAAAATATAATTATCAAGTAGGGGCTAACTTGTAGCCCCTCTCACACCACGGAGCGTGCCGTTC